>Ga0123355_10018586_pt1 | contig 11036 bp, 10 predicted proteins | sample TergutEmb28metaG_3_FD_89872 | JGI IMG/M metagenome (GOLD analysis project Ga0123355, IMG submission 89872) | Embiratermes neotenicus P1 segment gut microbial communities from Petit-Saut dam, French Guiana - Emb289 P1 | ecosystem: Host-associated > Arthropoda: Insects > Digestive system > Gut ...
AAGAGATTATCACTATTTCTCTGGGAAGTCATTGCAGTTTTGGGTATGCCATTTTGCCCTTTTCCATAGGAATTTACATTCTGTCCTAAGAGCATAATTTCTCTTACCCCATCTGCCACTAGCGCTTGGGCTTCTTTTAATACATCCTCCACTGGGCGACTTCTTTCGCGTCCGCGTACATACGGTACAATACAGTAAGAGCAAAAGTTGTCGCAGCCATACATAATATTTACACCAGCTTTATGGGGGTATTCGCGTGTAGTAACAGGGACAGAATCAAGCTCTGGCAAATCGGCGTCCTCGTTTATATCTATAATTTGCTTGCCAGTATCAATTGCCTCCCAAATAAAATCGGGGAGTCTATGCCGGTTTGCCGTGCCAAACACGATATCAATATACGAATGCCGCGTACGGATTGTCTCGGCAATTTCTGCCTGCTGGGACATGCAGCCACCAACGGCAATTATCATGCCGGGCCTTTTGTTTTCCTTTATATGCCTAAGGCGGCTAAGATGACCAAATATTTTATTTTCAGCACTTTCGCGGACACAACAAGTATTGTACAGCAGCAAATCCGCCTCTTCTTGGGTATCTGTTTGCCGGTAGCCCAATTGAACTAGCAAGGCTGACAGTTTTTCAGAATCGCGTTCGTTCATCTGACATCCATATGTGCGAATAAAATAACTTGGACAATTGCCGGTAGTGGTTGCAATATGGTCGTTGTGGGCCGCCAGAAGGCTATGACTATTGTTTGGCTGCAAAAAATCACCTCTATGTTATAGCGATACACCTATAATTTCTTGTTGTTTTCAAAATTGTCATAGGATGAAATCCTACGAATTTTATCTGAAAAAAAGGCCATAGCATAAGCGCTATAGCCTTTTTATATTTTATAGATAATCACGTCGAAAATCAACTTTTGCTGTATCAAGCTATCTATAAATGTTTCCTGTGGCACACAAGTCCACTATAATTCACGTGGGAGCTGAAAAAAATATCTGATATGATTTACACCAAGACATACCACAGAGTCGTCACTTCTGGTATATCGCTGATGCCATGATTCCTCTACATGCATCAAATATTGGAGTGCTTTCAGCATTTTACTGCTATGCCAAACTTATGCAGCTGGCATATTTTGCTCATGTTTGCAAGGTATTACAGGTTTTGCAAAGCTGCAAAGAAGCTCGCTGGTGCAAACATTCTGCCGCCTTCGAGAAGTGAAGGTACGTTCATGGTGCTAGAAACACCATTTACATAAAAGAATGCAGCGCCAGGTGCTAAAGTTACAAGACCGCCATCAAAGGTAAGTTCTGCACGGCCTAAGTCATGGTTCCAGCTTACAGCAAAGCCAAGAAGATCAGCGTTGTCACGAACGGGGAACAATGTAACACCAGCACGCTCAATAGCGCCAACAAGTTCAAATGCTACTTCTTGTTCGTAATCATCTTCTACTTCAACTGGTACGTATTCTTCTTCCTCGTACTCTTCAACTTCAACTACATCTTCAGAAGCAACAGCAATACGTACAAGACGAGTTGCAGTGGCTTGTGCAGGATAGCTCATCGCTACCATTGGAAGCCATAGTAAAACTTCGTCGCCAACATTAAGGGCGTCAAGAGACAAAAATTCACGTGTGAGATATGGCATAAGCTCGGTAGCTTCGTTAAGGGTAACGATAAGGCCGCCATTGTCTACTGTGATTTGAAGTGCATTGTACTCAGCAACTTCTTCCTCTTCGTAGGCTTCCTCAGCGTTGTAGTCGTTTTCGTATGCTTCTTCTTCGTAGTACTCGCCATTTTCTTCGGCATAGTACTCGTCGTTTTCGTCAGCTTCTTCTGCGTCGTATTCTTCGTCGTAAGCTTCCTCTGCATACTCTTCGCCGTTTTCATCGGCTTCCTCGGCCTCGTATTCGCCGTTTTCGTATTCATCTTCTTCGGCTACATACTCGTCAAGGTCCTCTACTTCATCAACTTCGGCTGCTACTACTACCCATTCCAATGCCTCAATTACAGCAAAGGTTGGAACCGCGCCGGCAACTTCGTCGTCTGCGTTAACAACAACAGCCAATGCATTGCTTTGTGGAACATCATGGTATGTGGTAAGTGGGCCGTAGATTACGTATACTTTTTCGCCGGTATGATCTGCTAAATCGGCAGATACGCCGGTTTGTGCATCAACTATGGCAAACCCAAGTGCTGGAACAAACCATACTACCAATTGTGCGTAGCCGTCTTCATCCAGAATTTCTACAAAATGGTTACCGCAGTTGCTTTCTTGAACTTCACCAAGATAACCAAACATGGACAAAGCTGCATAATCTCCAAAGGGGCGCTCAAACATTTCCCAAACTGCTGGGCCATATACTAGCTCTTCGTCGTTGGCATCTTCCTCGCCATTGTCATAGGCATCTTCTTCGTCATAACCGTTTTCTTCAGCATAGGCGTCTTCTTCGTCATAGTCATTTTCTTCGCCATTGCCGTTTTCTTCGGCATAACCATTTTCTTCGCCATTGTCATTTTCGTAGGTATACTCGCCATTACCGTTGTCGTACTCGCCATTGTCGTCTGCTAAAACAGGAATCGCAAGGCCGACTACCAGAGTAAAGGTGAGCAATAATGCTAAGATTCTTTTCATTTCAAACTCCTTTCGTTCTCATTGGTACCAATGGATTATTGGTTACATAGTTCAGTCTGCCCACATATCAGATAACCATGCAAACCACTACCTTCCACACTCGTCAGTGTAGAAATTACAGCCGTTTGTACACTCACATTTTAGCCGTTTTTGGCGGGATGTAAATAGATACACAGTTTTGACACAAATTTGTAACAAACGGAGTAAATTTTGTAACATATGATACCATAACACTTTAACATAATCACGTACTTTATTGTGAAGAGATAAATCCTGAAGAAATAACTCCCCAAATAAGCCCGGTAATAACTGCCGCAATAATTCCATTTACTGCCTTATAATATAGGTAGATTCCGGCTTTGGTGCCGATGTTTGCTGTAAAATGTAATGCTTGAGCGTGAACAGAAAACCCACCAAATGCAATAACCCCGCCAATGGCTGCCATACGTCCTGCAGAAACTGGTATTAGCGTATCTGACAAAATATTGGTACCGCTTGTGATTTCTATGATACCAGCCAATATTCCAATATATGGCATATTTCCAAAAAATATCATCACTACCCTAACAATTACGCTAAAAAAAATAATCAATCCACCAACTAGTAGTAAAGCTTCCATAGCATTTTTAACAGATTCCCCCAATGCTTTTCCAATATGTGGCTTTGTATGATGAGGTTGTTTTTCTTGATGAGACATATGAACATTTGTTCTATTTTTTGCATGACGATGGAATGTTCCTTGCCCTCGTGTCAAAATGCCCACAGTTAGTGCTGCCAAAACATGGCCCGCCCAAAGCACATAGCCGGCAGTGCTGTCTCTTAAAAAACCAACACCAACAACCCCAACAATAAAAAGTGGGCCGGCATTATTGCAAAATGCTAATAATCGTTGAGCTTCCGTTGTAGTGATTTCCTTTGTTCGCCAAAGGTCTCCAATTGTTTTTGCACCCATAGGATACCCAGAAATAAGCCCGGTAATAAGCGCAAAACATCCAGCTCCTGGTAGCCTGAAAACCTTATACATAAACGGGCTTAGCCATGTGCTTAAATGTCGAACAAAGCCAAAAATTGCAAGCATATTTGTGATGACGATAAACGGCAAAAGAGCAGGCAAAACATTATTAAACCATAATATTAACCCTTCGCGAGATGCGTTTAACACTTCTCGTGGAAATATTAATATGAATAGCAACAAAAATAGATTGCACATGTATATAGATTTTGATACAATTACGCGTAAAGTAGAATGCGGCCGTTTTAGACTAGTTTTTCTCCTGCTTTTTGTATCAAACATGGTAGTCACGTCCCAATAGTAATGTGTGATCGTTTCATTTATATTACAAAATTAAGGTGATATTTTTATGGCACTAAAGCAAAGAAGGGACTCTCGTAGCATTTATTCCCAGATACCCCCCAAAAGGCGGGGATTACAAACTGTGTCTCGAGGTCGTAGTGCATATGGCCCTTCTTCGGCAAGGCCAGGGCCGCTGCTTCCTCCTAAAAGAGGAAATTCCTCGGCAAAGTTTGTATTGGGTATATTCTTTGTGTTCGTGCTTATATATATTAGCCATGCGATATGGGATTTTAGGACACCCAGCGTAGGCACAATGCTTGTACGAATGAGTACTATTAATGAACCCTACTCGGCTAAGGGGATTATTATCCGAGACGAGCAAGTCTACTACGCAGACAAGGATGGCGTAGTAGAGTTTTTAGTACAGGATAACGAATGGGTGCGTGTAGATGCTCATGTTGCTAGTATAATTGAGCCGTATATGGCACAAACGGCTGCAAGGCATTTAAGTGCTGTTCAAAACCAAGCTATTAATGTGCAATCCAGAAGATACGCCACCGCCATTTCAGATGCTGAGGTCACAAGGCTTAACACAAATATCAACAACACAGTAAACGGGCGCATCCATAATTTTAAAACAATCAATTTATCCGAGATTTACTCCCTGCGGGATGATGTTAACCGGATAATGATTGCTCGCAATCAAATAAACATCAATGATGGTATTTCTGCAAGGGATTCACTTATCCGTGAATATGATAGGCATTCCATGGCACTGGACGAATACTCCAGAAATATGTATGCAAATGCAAGCGGTATTATGTCACGGATTATAGACGGCAAAGAATCTGTGCTGACTGTAAGCTCAATAAATAATTTAACACGTTATGACGTGCAAGAAATAGTGGATTACACAACATTATTGCCACGACAGGAAGTGCAAGCAGGCGAATCGGTGTTTAGGGTTGTTGGTAATACATGGTACATAGCTGCCTATGTCCCAAACGACATGCTTTTTGGTTTTATAGAAGGTACAACACGTACAGTTTACTTGCATAATGCTATCAGCGGGAGCTATGAGTCACATAACCTATGGGTACAAAGTATAGAACATGGCGCAAGATATTCATTAGTAGTTTTTAGAAGTACAAGGCATGTGACAGATTTTATTAACCAGCGTAATGTAAGTTTTCGTACAACTTCAGGTATACAGCGGGGGTTAAAGTTGCCATATACCGCAATAACAACCACACGCCACTACCGGATACCACACGAGTTTATCCATGGGACAGTTGAACCGTATGTGCTGCTTTCCACATATAGCGCTGATATGCCTGTGCCTGTTGTTATTGATAACTACGACGAAACATATGCATTTATACCGATTACACCAGACATTAGCTTAGGTAATGTATTGATACCAAATAACACCGAGTATCAGCTTATGCTTTTATCTGAAGACCATTTGGTAGAGCAACATGGCGTGTATCGGGTAGTTATGGGGATTGCTACTTTTACAAGCATAGACCTTGGCGAGAGTAATATAGAAGCAGGTTATGTTTTACTTGACCCAGCGATAAACCCAAATATCCGAGAATTTTCTAATATAGTAACTGTAGCCTCTACGGTAAATCACGGAGATATAGTAGGATGACAAAAATAGCACAAAACTTGGCACATATAAATGAAACAATTGATGCAGCTGCAAAAGTTAGTGGGCGTAAGGGGACGGACATTGAGCTAGTTGGCGTAACCAAATCTGTTACAGTTGATGTTATACGCGAGCTAGTTTCCCATGGGGTGACCCATATTGGTGAAAACAGAGTACAGGATTTTCTGCCAAAATATGATGCAATAAACGAGGTTTTGCAGCCAACATGGCACTTTATAGGGCATTTACAGCGTAATAAAGTTAAATTTATCATTGATAAAGTAGCTATGATTCATTCTGTAGATACCATAGAGCTGGCTCAAGAAATTGATAAACGAGCCAATCAGGCAGGGCTTGTGATGGATATTTTAGCAGAAGTTAATATCGCAAAAGAAGACAGTAAATACGGACTTGACCCCAAAGATGTCATTTATTTCTCCGAAAAGTTAGCTGAATTTGGCAACATAAAATTAAAAGGGCTAATGTGTATAGCACCATTTGTAGAAGACCCTGCGAATAATCGGCCTTATTTTGAAAAAATGTACAAATTATTCCTTGACATAAACGAAAATGGAATGCATAATCATAGTCTCACTGATTTGTCCATGGGAATGTCTGGTGATTACGCGGTTGCAATTGAAGAAGGTGCCACTATGGTGCGCATAGGTACTGCTTTGTATAGTTGAAATATTGCTTAAAATATTACTAAAATAAACGAATGAAAAGAAGGTGATTCCATGAGCGGAATCTTTGACAAGATGAAAGATAGTTTGTGGGGTGTATTAAACTCACCAGGGGGAGTACCTGTTGACGTTGATGAATGGCAAGATGATGACGATGACATGATTAATTCTGGACATATCTACGAATCAGAAACATCTCGTGAAGTTCATGAGCCACTTCCGCGCAGCAAAGAAAGACGTAGCGAGGTGGCTTCTGGCAGGCGTACACAAGGCCATAAGGTTTTGGAAATGTATGGTAGGCCAGGAGACTATAATGGCCCAGAGGTAGTTATTCGCCACCCTGTAGATGTTGCAGAGGCTGCCAAAATATGCGACTTTATCCGTGATGGAAAAATGTGTGTTGTTGATTTGACAGATATGGAACGCGAAATGGCTCAGCGTATTGCGGACTTTCTTGGTGGGGCTTGTTATGCGGTTAATGGCTGCATTGAGCGCATTTCTAAGGATATTTTTATCATTGTGCCTGAAGGTATACGCATCACTTGTGATGTTAGGGATGAACTTGAAAGAGACGGATACTCTATTCCTAAAGCTTCGAGTCATACCAGGTAGGTCGTTATGATCCCTATACTTGCGGATGCAATTCGCTGGTTGTTTAATATCCTGTACGGTATGCTTCTTATACGGGTTTTGTTGACGTGGATGCCTATGTTTAGAAGTGGCGGTATCGTTTCGTTTATTTTTGCTTTCACTGAACCATTTTTATCACCTATACGCAGGCTGATAGATCGTTCGCCTTTGGGTGGGCCTGGCATGATGCTTGATTTTTCACCGATTGTTGCGTTTTTTTTGTTAGGTTTGATTAGGTCGTTTTTACTTAATTTATTGATTGGGTTTGCATAGTTGTTTTTTACTAAAAATTATATAATCCGCTAGGGGTGCTTGCGACATATTCGTGGGCTGAGATAAATACCCTTTGTACCTGATCCGAGTAATGTCGGCGAAGGAAAGCGAATCGAGCTTGATTTCAGTATAAACTGCTTGCAAAGCCTCCTTGCGGATAAACCATGAGGAGGCTTTTTTATGTCTGTTTCATCAATTTCAAGAACCAGGAAACTTGCAATTTGTGGTGTGTGTGTTGCGCTTGCTTTTATGCTTAACCAGGTATCATTGTTTAGGATGCCACAGGGTGGGTCTATTACACCGGCTAGTATGTTGTTTATCGTATTAGCTGGGTATTGGTTGGGGCCTGTTTATGGCATTTTGGCTGGGGTTGCTAAGGGGCTTTTGGACACTGCAACTGGGGTTTATGTTGTGCATCCTATCCAGTATTTATTGGATTATCCTATGGCTTTTGGGATGCTAGGGTTTGCAGGCTTATTTAGGAAATGGAAGTTTGGTTTGCAAATTGGTTATGTTGTTGGTGTAACGGGGCGGCTTTTGATGGTATTTACATCTGGATTGGTGTTTTTTGCTGATGTCTTAAATGTGGGGCTTGTCGCGGGTGCGTCCTTTTCTTTTGTTTATAATATTGCCTATATTGGGCCTGAGATGGTGGTTACGTTGATTATTATCAGCTTACCTGCGATGCAGCACGCCATTGATGCTGTAACAAAAAGCGTTGTGCCTTATGAGGAGTATGTTATTATGACAAGCAGACAAGGCAAAATTTCTCCGGCTGCACGGTTGGTTACCGGAGCTGTTATTGGTGCCTTTGGTGGACTGGCCTTTGTGCTTGTGTCGCATATACAGCGCTTAGAGAGCCTCTCTATTATGCAATATACTACGGGGGCATATTTGTTTGCAGAGGCACCTAGCCGTATTACCCGCATGATTGAAAGAAACACAGGGCATATTGCTGGGCTTCAAACTGTAGGTGTTTTGTTTCTGGCTTTGGCACTAGGATTGGTGTTTTCAATTTTTTTGCGAGCGCAAGATGAGAAAACAGATGAAAGCGTAGCAAGGTTTGAGACCGATTGACAGCAGAATTACTATATTGTTGCCGCTTGATCGGAGTTTTAGGAGAGGTCAAGTGTTAAATTTGTAAAATACAAACGAGGGGGTAATAAGTTGGCTAGGTTCAAAAAAACACTAATCGACTCTGCCAATGTATGTGAGGTGTGTAGCGTAGCTGATATCAATAACGATGGTATCCTGGACATAGTATGTGGAGAATATTGGTATGAGGGGCCATATTTTAAGGTTAAGCATAAGATATGCGACATCAATTTCGAACATGGATATACATGGGATTTTTGTGACTTTCCGATGGATGTAAATGGCGATGGGTATGTGGACATTATTACTGGTTCGTGGTTTGGTGATGGCGTGTATTGGCGTGAAAACCCCGGAGATTGTGGCCTGTGGACGACACATAAGATATGCAATACATCAAATGTTGAGACTATACGGTTTTTTGATATTGATAATGATGGACAATTGGAGATATTTCCAAACTGCCCAGGCGAGCCGGTTTTCTTTTTAAAGCTTATTGGGCCTGGCAAGTTTGAAAAGTATGTTATCAGCGAAATAAATGCCGGGCATGGTTTAGGTTTTGGTGATATTGATGGTGATGGTAAGCCAGAAATCGTTATATGCGGTGGAATATTGCATATGCCAAAAGCTGGACCCTGTACCGGGTTATGGGACTTTACGCCGGGACTTGACATTGACTTTGCTGCCAGTGTTCCAATTATTGTTCATGATGTAAATGGTGATGGTGTGGCTGATATTATTGTTGGCAATGGCCACGGATATGGGTTATATTGGTATCAGCAGTTGGGTACTGGCAAATGGGAGAAGCATGTGATTGATGCAGCATGGTCTCAGTATCATGATATGCAGCTTGTGGATATAGACGGTGATGGTAATCTAGAGCTTGTAACAGGCAAACGCTATTTGGCCCATAACGGTAATGACCCTGGCGATGGTGGAGATGTTTTTGTATGCTACTACAGCTTTGTTGATAACACAATGTACCGCCATATTATTGATTATGGCGACCCAAAAGACGGTGCTTCTGGTATGGGGCTTTATTTTTGGCTGGCAGACTTGACTGGTAGCGGGAAGCCTGACATTGTGGCACCAGGTAAAGAGGGATTATATTTGTTTTTGCAGTAATTTCGAGGTTGTTGTGCTGGTCATGTGTGCATAGATACGAATAAATGTTAAAATCCCATAAAAACATTGAAGGAGCGATATAATGCCTAAAAAAAGTGAAGCCCTAGCCCAAAAACAAGCAAAAATCAGGCCGAAACTGGAGGATGTAGTAGCTACAAGCCTTGGAGATGAAGCGCAGCAGTGCATACTTGAGTTTTTAGAATATTGTAAATCCAAAAAAGTAGCATATTACTGGAGTTCGACAAACCGATGGAATATGAAAACAAAGGGTAAAAGCATTGGATACATTGGTATCGGCGGGAAACGTAGAGGCAATACTGACGGTTCGTGGTATATTGATTTAGACTTGCGAGAACTCCACCAGTATGAAGATATACTCGAAAAAGAAGATGTATCTGAAATTGTCCAGAAGTATCTAAGGCTTTGTAATTACTGTGGTTCTTGTTCACCGGGTATGAATGTTATGCTCTTTGAAAAAGAAATTCATAATGTATGCTACAGCATGTTTGTATACATCGAAAATCCCGATACTGATTTATTAAAGGGGATACAAAAACTAGTAAACATCAGACTTGCAATACCTCATGGGACGGCCATCCGTCCGCTTTTAGATACAGCAACCGACGGGTTGACCCGCATCAACAATAAGCGGCATGTTAGCAGGGTGTTGGATATGGACATCAACACTAGCGCAAATATATGTACTCTTTTTGACGGTAAGTATGTCAAGTATTATTATATCGGGCCATATGGAGACTTCAAAACAAATGAAAGTAGTCATGATATTATAATAGAATTAGATAAGCGTACTAGGGTAGTAATGTATAGTCTGGTCACAAGTATGCGGCCAAACGTGCCCAATAGTTGGACACTATATGGCGCAAGGTCTTTAACAGGTTCATGGAAGCGGCTAGATGTGCAGCTTGAGTTTCCAAAACCCGTAACATGTTATACAGAAAAAGCCTTCAAGATTGCATCACCAGCTGCATATAAGTACTACCGCATTACGTTTGAGGGTACACAATTTGTTTTATCTCAGATTCATTTGTATAGGTAACATACATTTGGGCGAAATGACTATATTCATTACCACCCAAAGGATAAATCCAAATATGCCTGAATTTACTTTCACTCGTATTGTGGGTGACCATTCAGATGTTCATTGGGTATATGATATCCCTTCGCCAGTTGATATAACTATAATTATTAAAGATGAAAATTATGAGGAAATAGTTCGTACTAATGCAATAACCGGTGAGGTTGTAACTGAGATATATCCAGATGGCAGGTGATTGCAAAAAAATCCCACAGCAGGATATTTCCCTGAGTTCTCTAAGTAGCAGTTCGCTTACAGCCTCAATAACCTGAGTTCTTGTTGCTATCTTCCTGTCCATCCCACCTGCTTTTTCTCCATAGGCCATAAATAAGAGCTAGAAAGCGATGCCTATTTGTTCTCTGGATAGACCCAAGACCAAACATATTATCTTGTTGGCTATTGGCTGCCATGTCATAGATTTCTTGGATAGACTCGTATGCGGCAGGGTTAGCAAACAGCTGACAAAAAACTATCCAAATCTATGCAATAATATTCAAAATGAGCAGATAACGCCACTGTGCCAAGCAACAGAGGAGATGAAAGCATGATACTAGC
>Ga0123355_10018587_pt1 | contig 11036 bp, 10 predicted proteins | sample TergutEmb28metaG_3_FD_89872 | JGI IMG/M metagenome (GOLD analysis project Ga0123355, IMG submission 89872) | Embiratermes neotenicus P1 segment gut microbial communities from Petit-Saut dam, French Guiana - Emb289 P1 | ecosystem: Host-associated > Arthropoda: Insects > Digestive system > Gut ...
AGCGGAGGGGATTACTGCTTTGCAAATGGATATTAAGATTGCAGGGTTAAGTCGCGACATCTTAGAAGAAGCTCTTACACAAGCAAAAGTTGGACGTTTACATATTTTAACCCATATGTTAGGAACCATTGATGCGCCACGTCCGGAGCTATCTAAATACGCTCCAAAAGTGAAGACAATAACAATTAATCCAGAGAGAATTCGCGATGTTATCGGGCCTGGTGGCAAGCAGGTTAATGAAATAATTGATTTAACCGGTGTTAAAATTGATATTGAACAAGATGGAACAGTATTCATCTTGCATGATGACCTTGAAATGATTGAAAAAGCAATTGAAATTGTTGAAAAAATAACTCGTGAAGTGGAAATTGGCGAAACTTATACAGGTATTGTTAAGCGGATCGAATCATTCGGAGCATTCGTTGAAATTTTCGAAGGATGCGAAGGACTGGTTCATGTGACTGAGTTGCGTCATGAGCATGTTAAGCGCGTTGAAGATATCCTAAAAGTTGGCGGTAAGCTCCAAGTTAAGGCTGTTGAAGTTGATAGCCGTGGGCGAATTAACCTTTCTGCTAAGGCGTTACTCCCAAGACCTGAACCGAAGATCAAAATTGGGGAGAAGTTTACTGGTACAGTTAAGCGAATTGAAAAATTTGGAGCCTTCGTTGAGTTGATGAAAGGTGAAGATGCATTATTACATGTTTCGCAAATTCGTCATGAGCGTGTTGCTAAGGTTGAAGACTTCCTAAAAATTGGCGATAAAGTTGATGTTGTCGTGACTGAAATTGATGATCGTGGTCGTTTGAAAATATCAGCTAAAGCTTTGATTCCTAAGCCTGTGAAAGATGTTATGGAGAAGTTGGAAGTTGAAGCGAAAGTGAAAGCTGAAGCAGAAGAAGAGAAAGCCGAAGTTGATGAGAAAATTGAAGAATAAATAAATTAAAGTCCTACTCTGTTTTGAGCAGGACTTTTAAATTTTTAGTCAATCATGTCATCCTGAACTGATGGTTGATGAATAATTTATTTTCACAATCTATATATCTGATGAAGCCACGAACATTTCATGCACTAATTCACAGCGCTTTTTATCATGTGCAATCCCAATACATAATACTTCCCCTGTTAACCCTGCATAGTATTTGTTATCATGGATCTGTTTGAGTGCTTCATACTTTAATTCGTCAACCGCTTCCCCTTGTTTGAATTCGATTATAAGGTGACAACGCTCATGACTTTTCGATTTTAAAATAATGTCGCTTCTACCATGACCTGATTCAATGTTACTGGTAATTTCATAAAGTTCTCTTAACTGCATAACCATCCCAAGCATCAACATATGATAGGCGTTTTCCTTAGTGTCATAATAGCTAGTTGATTCTAAAACTAGCTGTTGATAAGTTCTGAAAAAATCGTCCATATTGCCTTTTATCAAAGCAATTAACATCTGTTGCAATAATTCACTTGATAGTTTAGCGTATGCACTAACAATTGTTTGAAACTCCGTAGCAATTTCCTCATTGGGAATTCGAACAGTAAATAGATATAGCCGATAATCCACCTTAGTAACCGTCAAATATCCAGCATTTACGAACAGCCCCCATAATGTGTCTCTCCTTGGCAATTCAGCAAATGATGCCTCTAAGTTAAGCGCTACCTCGACTTCGCCATTTATTATTAACTTCTCAAATGAGTGATGAAAATTGTAATCGGCTTTCAACACAGACTCCTTAATCAATACATTCGTTGATGTTTTCAACCAATACGCTTTAAGAATCTTCCTGTGCGCATAGTTTAAAATAGACCACGGATTGTAAATCTCCAGACCCGCAAATAAATACCCATCATAATAAGATTTTACTTCATCATCAAGTTCAAGATCATAATAATTTAGTAACGTCCTTGTTTCTTGTTCTGTCAACCCAAAATAAGGGGAATAGTATTCATCAAGGACATTGTAGACAACTGGATTATTTAGCTTCGAAAAAATACTCTCTTTTGCCACGCGCTGAATACCTGTTAAAAGTGCTTGTTTTAAATGAGCATTCCCTTTAAGCGCTGTCGTTAAAAAGCCTGAATAAAAACTCGTAAACTCTTCTCTAAATCCTAACTGGTGTGCCTCAATTATCGGGTTATCATACTCATCAATTAACACAACAGGACGCACCTGATAAAAAGCATGCAATGTTTCAATCAAATAAGATAAACTATTCTGTACAAAGATGAGATTTTTTTGAATATGCACAACCTTTGATACATCATCATCGCCATTTTTAGCTTTAGGAACTTTCCTAAATATTTCTAATGTTTGAAAGAAGCGTAAATAGGTATCATCATTTTGATCTACATCTTGTAAATTTTTGGCATGTTTTTTATACTCACTAAACATCTCCTCTGCCACAGCTGCAATCATCATTTCGACATTATTTCCAACACAATTTTTTAAACTCAAATAGACAACAGGTGTGGAATTAATGTCATCCGCATATTTCGTATCCATAATCGCTAGACCCTTAAAGATATCATGGCTTTTTTGGTTAATATCTAAAAAATCGCGCAACATCGTCATATTTAGTGTTTTACCAAATCGTCTTGGACGAGTAATTAAAGTCACTTTTTTTTCTTCTCGAAGAAAATCTCTAATCATTAGCGTTTTATCAACATAATAACTTTCAGTCTTACTTTCACGAACACTCCTAAAATCATCTTCACCTAGTGGTAGTAATTTTTTACCTTCTTCCATTATCAAGTCCTCCTGATTTTCTCATCTAATTCACCTTACTACTAGTATATCATACCTGCGTTATCATATAAAGCACAGTACCTCAAAAAAATCCTGACTCGTATATTGAGCAGGACTTTTTTGAGAAGTGCTCTACAATATTTCGATTATGTAGACACTACCTTATTCCCTGAAGAATCAAATTTCCAGGTAATGCTTTACGATCAAGCTTTCCATTTGATGTAGTAGGTATTAGAGCATTCAAATAAACAACCCCTTAGCAGCTTCAAGATACCCATTTATCGCATCTTTATTCAAATAAAAATATACACGATTATTCTCTTTTTTAATATGCACCACACCCAGATTCACTAAAGTATTCATATGCTGAGAAACATTCGCACTAGTGCATTTAAGTTTTTCCCCAAGCTGACTCCCATGAACACTTAAGATATCTTAAATGTTAAATGACTGAAAATATCAAACATAAAAGACTTAAAAAATATCTGTTGAGATAAAAAAAGTCGTAATAAAACATTCCATAGTATAATAGTATCAAGCTTAGATTAAAGCAACTAAGGTGTGTAAAACATAAATAAGGAGAATAGAGATAACCCCGTACATTTCAAAGTTGTGGCAACTAAGTCATAATAATAAAAAAGCACAATGGTGCAAAAGGAGGATTTACAAATGAAACTAAAAGAAAAAATCTTAATAAGTGTAATCGCACTTGGTTTTGCTTTTTCTTTAAATGGTCTTGTGCAGCCAGTTGATGCATCATCAACAGGTATGCAAGCAGTTCGGAGAGTAGCAAGTAACAATATGATATACTCTCGTGCTAATGCTTGGCACAATGGTCCGATGGTGCAAGTACGTGTGCAAGCATTCTTTAGAAACTCAGCACAAAACAACGCTGCTCATTCTCATGGGGGGTGGACTGCGTGGAGATCAGGATCAGCGGTGGCAAATAGTTTGCAAAATTTACCACCTGCTACGCATTCAGTTGCAGCTGGTCAATGGCAACAAAGAGTACCGAATTAATTTTTAGAGGTTGCAGTTTTTTCTCACTGACTGCAACTCTCTTTCTTTTAAATATCTATAAGAAAAGGAGGAAAATTGATTTGAGTAAATTCCAAAAATATGGTATCATTTTTAGTTTATTTTTTTTGATGAACTTATTTTTATTTTTTTATTTACACTATCGTAATGTAGAACGAGAACAAATGTTTATTTCCAATGGCTTGTATAGTACGTGGAATATAGTTCTAAGAGATTCTAATTTTGATGAATCAGAAATCCTTTCGTACTTACCAAATGATGGGAGACTATTTTTTGAACATGATGATACTGGTCGTATAAGAAGCTTATATCGACGTAGTGACTGGAAGCCGTCACTTATTGAAGGAACTTTTTTTGATGATGATTATGCTGGTTTACAAGCAGTGGTTGGGAGTAATGTGCTGCAAAATTTGGCTAATGGTAATTACTTTGAAATAGCGGGTTTTTATTATGAAATTATTGGAACTTTAGGAGTAGAATATCCATCTCCTCTAGATCACCTAGTTTTACTGAATAATAGAGATGAATTGCCTGTTGTTCGAATAGTAGTAGATGCTGAGAATCCAAGCTCTCTTAGGGAAGTGACCAGCCAATTTGAAGTCTTGACAGTGAACATTAATCAAGCAATGACGCGTTTCTTAAATAGTAATCGGTTTGACCAACTTATTTCATTAAATGTATGGGCTGTTTTAGGTATATTAGTTGGAGTATCTGCATACATTTGCTTTGATTTATTCAAAAAAACATATACAGTTTTTTCTTTATTGGGCTATGAAAAAGTGAAAATATTCAGGAAACAAGTTCTTGCTATTAATGTTATGTATTTTTTAAGTATTAGTAGTGTGTTGATATCGCACCTTATTTTTGATATAAACTTTGTTAACAGTTCATTACATATCTATTTGATAGTTTTAATTGCAATTTTAATTTTCTACTCTTTTATTGTCTTTATTAATGGAATAATCGGAGGTGAATCAAACGATGCTTGAAATATGTTACCGATCGTTTCGACGCAATCTAGGATTGCACATTCTACTAGGGATTGTTTTATATTTTAGCTTATATCTCTTTTTTGTTTTACTCTTTTTTACTCAACAATCATCTGCGCAATCGGATCAAGCTGATCAAATATTTGACAACACTCGTGTTATTCAACTCCAAGAAGACTTTCTGACGGATAATCACGCTGAGTTGATGTGGTCAGAACATGCATGGGAAAATTTAAGAGCTTTTTACTATGATACTTTACTAGCGACAGAAGCTTTTAGATCAGTTTTTACATCCTCAATTGGCATTCAAATTAGTGAAGATTCTTATAATGGGTTAGAGAAATTCCAAAGATGGTATGATGTTGGTTTGAATGAAGGCATAGAAATAGATTACCATGGTGAAGGCTGGTACGATGTCAACGCCATCCAATTAAATGAAAATGCTTGGGAAATGTTTCCCCTTCAAATTGCTAGTGGTCGTGGTTTTGCGACTGAGGATTTTATTACAGTTTTTGAAGATCGACAAATACCAATTGTGTTAGGAAGTTCTTATGTTGGCGTTCATGAGATTGGAGATGTTTTTTTGGTTTTAATTGAGGCTGTCCCCTTTTATTTTGAGGTTGTTGGTATTTTAGAACCGAATCAACGGACGTTTAAGTTAGCATATGATTATTTTGTGGATGATCACATTATATTTCCGGCTTTTAAACTAGGTGAACCAATAGATAATGATGAAGCTTTCTTTAAACCATTTATTTATAACAGACGTGCTTTGGAGATCAACTTGTTCGTTGAGGATACTACAGCTGCTATTGAAGAAATGGAGCGCATTATTCAATCAGCAGCTAGTACTTTAGGTATTTCTTACCACCTTAGTCATTTAGATTTTTTAATTGTTTCGCATATGGAATTAAGCCACATGATTCAATCCCATGTAACTGTTATATCTCTATTATTTATAAGTTCTCTTATATTGATTGGAATTATTATGTTTACATTTGCTCGTGTAAAAGTTCATCGCTTGAGACAAATATATGAAGTTCATTATTTAATTGGGCATAAAAAAAGCTCTTTAATAATCGCACTAATAATGGAAAATACCTTACTAATTGCATCAATAATATTTATTGTCATTAATGTTATTATTTTTAATAGTGGTTTTGTCTTGCGCGCTGATCAAGTAGATTGGCCTTTGGTAGCATCTAGATTTGAAATTCTATATCAAATTCTTTTCAATTCTGATATTTATGCAGTTATGTTTTGGGGAGGATACAGAACATCATTCTTATTTGTTGTAGTGTATGGCTTGCTTTTAGGGATAATCACAGTTTTATATACAGTTATTAAAATTAATAAATTATACAGAGGAGGTTCTATATGATAGAATTAAAAAACGTTGTTAAAAAATATCACAATGGAAAAAATATGCGAATAGTTTTGGATGATTTATCTTTTAAAATAAATCACAAAGAATCTATCGCTATTGAAGGACGTAGCGGTTCTGGAAAAACAACTCTTCTAAATATAATTACTGGTGTAGATGGGAATTTTGAGGGAACTTATCAATTCGGGGATTTTAATTTATCTCAAATGCCATCACGAAATCGTTGTGTGCTTAGACTTGAAAAGCTAGGTATCGTTACGCAACAATTTGATCTGCTTGATGACAGACCAGTTTTTGACAATGTCGCAACAGCTATTAAACATTTAAAATTGAATCGAAATGACCAAAAAAAACGAATTGCAAAAACACTAGAATATGTAGGTTTGAAAGGTTATGAGAAAAAGCGAATCAAACAGCTCTCTGGTGGGGAGATGCAAAGGGTAGCTATTGCCCGTGCTTTAGTTAAAGATTCAAAAGTAATTATTGCTGATGAACCAACTGGCTCTTTGGATGAGCAGACTCGCGAAGAAATTTTGAATTTATTTAAAAAAATGATAAGTGATGGAACTCAATTCATCATAGTTACACATGATTTTGAGGTTTCAAAAATTTGTGATAAGATATATCTACTAGAAAATGGAAAATTAAAAGAAAAAGAGGTCATAGTATGAAACATAAAAATATTTTTTATTTTATAATCGTTTTTTTGTTAGTAGCTTTTTTATCTTGGCGATTTATTATAACGCCACAATTGATAATGTATGCGACGGATATACCTGTTAATTCCGAAGAGTTCGAGGCTAACTTCTATTCAACTCTAGAAACAATTGAAGCTCGGGATGGGTATTTTGATATAGATTATGATATAATTAGTTGGCAAGGTCTTATTCCGCATTTAAATGTTGATGTTTTACCTATTGGCGAACTTGTAATACCTTCTATTGATTTGCAACTTCCTATCTTACATTCTGTTTTGTATGAGCATATGCATCTAGGAGCCGTTGCAATGTCACCTGACCAAATGCAGCTAATGAGTGCTGGAGTTGGAAATTATGTATTGACAAGTAATCCTGAGTCTCATTCAAATACCTTATTAGGCGACATTTACCTTTTAGAAGTAGGAGATTATATTTATATTAGAGATGAATTGTATGTTTATGTTTATAGAACTATTCTTGAGAGCGAGATTATTGGTGAATACCGCTCAGATGTTGTAGATGAAGTACCTAATATGACTGTGATCACTTTATTAACCGCTTATGAAAATGGGCATGATCTTATTATGGTACAAGGTGAGTTTGTAGAACAAATTCCCATATCTAGTTATGGTACGGAAAATGAAGCTTTATCCGATGAGTTGTCTTCTGTTATCTATAAAATGACCGAAGGGCGACCATCAATTGCTTTTCCTTGGTTACAAATAATTGGAACAATTATAACCGCAATTATAGTTGCATTAGGTGCACTTTTGTTTGTTAATAAGGAGAGCGCAGAGCGCCTAAATAAGAATTAGAATTTTTTAGTAGTGACGAACAAAAATGGAGGTGCTGAAATGAATATTAAAATTTTTGATTCGGAATTAAAAGTAATGAAGATTTTATGGGAAAAAGGCGAGGTACAAGCAAGCTACATAACTAAGGTTTTAAAAGACGAGATTGGCTGGAATATTAATACTACTTATACGGTCATAAAAAAGTTAATCGCAAAGAACGCGATCAAACGACATGAACCGAAATTTAAATGCACGCCATTAATTACAAAGGAACAAGTACAAAAATATGAAGTAAGAGCGTTGTGGGATAAGCTATTTACAGAAGATTCTGATGTATTCTTATCAGTCTTTTTGGAAGGTAGAACACTAACTCAAAAAGAGATCACACGGATGGGGAAATTAATGGAGAATATAGCATTTGATGATGATTAAACACGCGATTCCGGCTTAAAAATTCTTTAAAATCTTATTTCATTGCAATTGTGCTATCAATAATCCTAGATAACAACAGTCACGAATTATTCACGAAACTTAACTTGCATCAAACGCCGTGAACCATTGATGCAATAGGCTTCTGTCTAACCTTTTTTACCCAGTGGGTGATGTACAGGAAATTATAACTGACTGCTGTATTCAACTACCAATCTTTTGTTTGGATAAAATATAGTTCGCATCGCTTTCATCCAAGATTTCCAATGCTTTGTTAAGCAACTGTTCTTCCCTCATCAATCTACCTCCAACAATTCAATCTACCTCCTGAATATTTATTCGACTTTCCATCACAGAAAAGACGAAATCTGATTTTTCCAATGGCATTATCAAGAGTAAAGGGTATAGTTTTGTAACCTGTAATTATACTATAGGAGGCTGCTCATATTTGTTAGCCAAAAAAACATTGAAAAAACTATCCCGAAATTTTCGGGATAGTTTCATAGTGATCCGTACCAATTCTCGGTATATTTTTGCACTCTCCCCAGTGTTTCTGCAAACTTTATTGCCTCTCGTCGCTTTTCTCCAGTATAACAAAAAATCCATGGTTACAACGTTTTAACTTTTATTTACTATTTGTGCCTTCCATTATTTGTAGTAAACCTTTCATTGCCCTTGCCGAAATCAAACAATATTCACCATTGATCATTTCAACTTCTTTCGTCGATTTATCTATTTCTTTAATATTTTTAGTATTAACAATAACCGATTTATGACATCGATAGAAACCTGGACTGACTTGTTCTACTTCTTTAAGAGTTCCATAGTATTCGAGTTGCCCATTCTCTAAATGTAAGACAAGCTTATGGGGAATTTCAGAAGATTCGATGAACATTACCTCGTCATAAGGAAAATTTAACATCTGATCTCCCACTTTTACTGTATACGTTTTCTTATCTGGATGCTTATCATCTAAATATCGCTCATAAGCAACATCAATACAGCTTTGAACTCGCTTTTGAATATCCTCAGGAACATCCTTAATGATATAATCCATCGCTTCTACTTTATGAATAAATGTTAAGTATGATAACTCGCTATGGGTTGTCACAAATACAATTTTCCCTAAAACATCCAGTTCTCTTATTTTAGTCGCAAGGATAATGCCATTCATTTTATGCTGTAAGTCTACGTCTAGGAAATACAGTCCTGTAGTTTTAGGATTTTTTTTCAAATAGTCAAGCAAAACCGTTGGGTCGTCTGTAGACAAAGCAACTTTCATGCTTAAATTTTCTATCATAACGTAGTCAGTTACGGTTTTCTCCAACCTTTCTCTTTGTTTCTTGTCATCTTCACAAATGAATATTGATAACATTCTGCTAACCTCCAACTATGATTTTCTGGGTAAATTGATCTTTGCTTGAACTAATACTTGTCTGCAATGATAAATTAGGGTGTTTTTGTGTAAACTCTTTAACATTACTTAATCCAACTCCCCGTCCCTCACCTTTAGTTGAAAATCCTTCTTGCATGAGCTGGTGAACAGGAGGTATATTAGGGCAACATGTATTTTGAATGACAAATGTTGTTGTATCCGTACTTTTAAACACTGCTACAGATAGTACACCTTCTTTCAACTCAGTTAATGCTTCGATGGCATTATCTAATAAAATACCTAGTGTACGAACTAAAACAAAAGAATCTACTACGATATTGTCAATTTTCTCCACTGCTTCAAAAGTTACATCTATATCTTGTCCTTGTGCAACCATTAACTTTACAGCAAGAATACTTTTAATCTCTGTAATTTTAATCCGACTTAACTGTTCTAGTTGGAAATGTTCAGACAGCATTTTTTGTGAATTTGTTTTTATTTTATTTAAAAAATAATGACGCAAACCTTCATAATCTCCTTCATCAATGAAGCTCTCTAGCGAAGACATAATGTTTTCATAATCATGCTTGAATTTACGCATTTCACTATACTGTTGCTCAATTTCATTTGTATAACGTTGAAGTATTTCTTGTTCTGCTTTTTGCTTTTGGCTGGCATGTCTCTGATGTAAGCTTTTAGCATAAAAGTAAAAACTAATGATCGCAATTGAAGTGTATACGACGAAAAACAAAAGATTTAACTCGATGATGTCAATTGTATTGCCGAGGTAGATACCTAATATAATACTACCATAAAACGAGCCAAGTATCAGAAGGAATATACTCATTAGGATAGTTTGCAGTTGCTCATTTTGATTGACCTTTCGTCGAATAGTTTTAGTCGATTTAACAAGGATCAAAGTGAATCCTAAGGATAGAGCGCCAGCAGTTGGCAAGTGATAAAACATCATAGCTTGACCACTGCTATAATCTAGCAGAAAAATCCTCTCCCCAAGAAATGAAGCAACATGATCAAACAGCACCACAATAATCATGGTTAAAGCAGCTAGTATCAATGATTTTTTTATATTGTACTTCTTACTTTTCAAAAAGATTAGAAACAGCATAACTTGAGTAAAAGCAGCGAAAATCCCAATTAGTCCAAACAAATAGCTCTGTGCAATGCCAAGTATGATTAATAGTGCAGCCTCTTTTACCATTAATCGCCATTCTTGAATCAGTATTTTCATTACACCGGCAAGTATAAACCATTGAAGAAATATAAACCAAAACATTGTCACATGTAAACCTCCTATTTTCTACCATATTACTTTGGTAAAAAATTACATGCGATTATTATATCAGTTTTTTTTGCAATTTACTAGGATTTTCGGTTTTATATTTTATTTTTCTTCTTTAAATAATATTTTGACAGATAAAATTACTTGGGGATGCACTTGACGTAACCTAGTACAGCAACTTTGAAATAACAGTGATTATTAGTTAAAAAATCTGTAAGCTCTATCTAAAAAGACAAAAAACCTGTATAATATTCTTTTGAGGTATAAGGAAGTGAGTTAATACAGGAGA
>Ga0123355_10018588_pt1 | contig 11036 bp, 7 predicted proteins | sample TergutEmb28metaG_3_FD_89872 | JGI IMG/M metagenome (GOLD analysis project Ga0123355, IMG submission 89872) | Embiratermes neotenicus P1 segment gut microbial communities from Petit-Saut dam, French Guiana - Emb289 P1 | ecosystem: Host-associated > Arthropoda: Insects > Digestive system > Gut ...
GAAAACAGAAATCAGAAAAAGAGGGAGACCAAGCCTGTCACAAGTGCAGCTGGATATTGAAGTAAAGAAGAAGAAGCCAAATGCAGCTCCAGTTCCTGTCCAAGAAATAAGAAGAGACGAAACTGGACACTGGCCAACATTTACCGAGAAAAGGGGGCGTTGTAAGAAACCAAATTGTGCTGGTATTCCTAAAGTAATGTGTACAAAATGTAAGGTACATCCATGTTTCACACTGTCCTCAAATTGCTTCATGGAATTCCACAAATAAAATCAAGTCAGTCATATTATGTAAGTTTTTGCATGTTCCTTTGTATACCAATGTTACTTCCAAGTCACAACCACGTTTTAAATAAATTATGGAATATTGTTGAAAAAATCTATCATTTATGTGATATTAGATGAATACCATTGCTTAAAATTTGAAATTCAATTTTTTTCTTGCCATATAATTAATATGGTATATTCACTGAAATATTGAAATTCTGATGGGGAGGTGGTGGGCCATTGTTATCAGCAAAATGTAATTTTGTTACAAGAGCAGAGGGCACTAGCTGGGGACTCCTTTTTACTTCCCCATCCTTCATGCTTTCCCACAGATTTAATTTTGTGGCCATAATATTGAGAGCTATCTGCACATATTCTCCATGATAACCATATTGTACACCCCACAAGCAATTTAAAGAAAGCAGGGTGCATATTACCACATAAAATTTCTGAATCCTACGTTACATGACACTAGTGTCACTCATACTTTGTAAGTTAATACAGCCATGATGCTGGTACAGGGAGCTTATTTTGTATGACAACTGTGGGTTGTCACTTCACATCTGTGCTGTGCCAAATGTGTGAGTGATTGGGTGAATGGGATCTGTTAACATGATGAACAAGTTGGCAGAGAGTGGCAACCAACTGTTGTGAGTTAAAACAGTGACCGTATGTTATTGACAGTAGAAAATTACAAAGTATAAAGTTTGATTCAAGAGTTATCAGGTGAGATGCATGAATGGTCACATGATGTGTCATAAGCCTCTTCTGTCTAATAAAACAAGAAAAATGGGTAACAAAGGATCAGAGTTAAGGGTTGTGACATGTGTCCCAGTTTAACCCTTTTTGTTGAACATTATATATATATATATATATATATATATACACACACAAACACACACATAACATGCCAAATATCATATATATATATATATATATATAAGCTCTTATGTAGCTGCCATTTAAATTCCACTATTTTGCAGCTTGCTGTGAACATTTAATTCTGGTGCAAAGGGTTAAGAAATAAGCGGAACTTTGCACAAAGAGCGTTTCACATTCATACGTCATGTTATCAGGTAAAACAAGAGAAATGAGTAGTGTTTAAGCATTTTTTGCAAACAGATGGTTGACAGGCACATGCTGCCATCTTGTTTGTGTCTGAATTTGTAGACACAGTTCCTAACCTTAGCTGACTAATGTACAAAACATGACATAGTTAACTGGGATGCTGCAGCTCCAAATGGCTGGACAGTTTCTCCAGCACTGTCTGTAAAGTGGCAAGGAACCTGTCAGACATCAAATGCAACTCTTCATTATATTCCTTGGTGCCACTGTATGGCATTTGGGAGGCAGCAGATCGGAGTATTTGCAGCTCATTTTTACTCTCTTCAAATTTTTGTTCACGTTTACCACTTTCAAAGTATTTCTCCTGCAAGAGAAAACATGCACAAATTAGTGTGATAAATATTAAACAGTGATGCAAGTTTGTGTTGTTTAACTGTGCTGGATCAGCTGCTACCATTATGTAGCAATACAAAGAAAATGCAGTGGTTATGAAGAGTAAGGAGGGATGGAGGTAGGTTAGGTTAGGTTATGTTTGTCTTGAGGCACCAACCTTGCACACTTATGGTCACACTGAGGTAGATCATGAAAACACTAGTTTGGATAGCTTACTGTGTTGTTCAGAGTAGGCTACATTAGTTTGAACAACTTACTGTGCTGTTCAGAACATGCTACACTACCTTATGTAGCTTACCATGTTCAGAACAAGCTACACTAGTTTGGACAACTTGCTGTGTTCAGAAAATGTGCATTTTCTACACATATGACACTGGGGTAATTTCAGTTGTTGGAGATTCAGCTTTGTACAACAGTAACAGCAGTATAAACAGCAGGCTGGAAGTTATTTCAGGCTTCTTCTGCAGTGTATATGAGATCTGCATTTTTCTGGGATTTTACACAGCATAGATTGGTAGTTGGTTACCAGTGTTGTGGGACAACCAATCATTTAATTCTGAAGGAGATGGTGTTGAAGGCTTAATTAGTGCAGAAAGCCATTCAGTTGGTGCAGCATGTGGTATGGTGACAACCATGTCTGGAGATTCAGCTCTTCCAGCATTTGATGCTTTGTCACTGGTTGTGCAGTTCCCAATGTTTCAAAGGACTGCTTGAGCCTGAAACTGACTGTTATGACCCTATGAAACATCAGCACCTACTTGCCCAACAACACAGCATCACAGCCATGAACACTTGAAACACCAGTAACACCACAGTGAGCTCCTCACATCTAACATATGTAACTTTTGTTTAAACAGTCTTTTTTGGAATATCAAACAGCAGCAAGTTGGCTGTGAGAGTTGTGTATTTAACGTTCAGTCTGACAGTATTAACTAATGAACCACTGGAATTAAGCATGTGACATGATTATATAGTGCATATGAAATGTGTTTGTAAATGAACAGTTACTGAGGGGCTACAGCTTGAGATTTCTAGGGTATTCTGACATAATGTGAGACAAATCTGTGTGTAAGTGGTAAGTTATTTAACAACAAGCAGAATATCTGTGGGGCTAGAGATCTACACAGCAGAAAGTTAGTGTGTGTGTGTGTGTGTGTGTGTGCATTCTGTTGTACACGTGTCAGTTCGTAGAAACAAGGAAGGATGTGGCTGTGCGCCGGGCTGCCACAACATCCTATACTGTCTTCCTTATCCTCACTATTTGGCAGTTATTTATTTCCAACTCCATAATTTACAATAAATTCTGAACTTTGATTCCCAAAGTGAGATTTTGCCAAATTCCAACAGCTTTGCTCATTAAGATTACAGCCTTGTACAGTGATTGGGCTATGTACTGGACAGTAGATTGCTGCTGTTCAGACCGGCTGTGCAGCTCAAAGGGTACCGGCGGTGAAACGGTCAGGTCATGAGGCTGACAACTTACCTACATCTAATGCTGAGGTTAGAAATGAGTGGAAATATACTTCTCTTCCCCCCTACATGCCTTCATGGCATGCAGAGAGACAACATAGCCTTCTTTCTATATGAATATGGTACATTTAAAGTATATAAATAAACACTACACCATCTTTTTGTTTCATTTCAGTATCACAGTTCTTGTAGATATAACAATGAAAGTCAGTGGTGTGTGTAGTAAATGTTAGCAATGGACAGAATACAATTATATAATTATATGTAACAAGAAAATAAGCTTTATGTTCTCACATTAGTGAATATAAAGCTTATGGTCATCTGGGATGTGATGTCATGTTATCTGGTAGATCAGTGTCAACATAAGCCATCGATGTGCAGGTTTCTTCATCCTCCTGTCATTACCCCCCTCCCCCCCCACCACAGCAGCCTCTTCTCAAACACCCCAAGTCTGCACCATGTGACTCCACATATTCACAGTTTCCAATATATAATCTGCTTGTAATGCCCACACTGCAGAAGTGGTGAAAGGAATTAAGGATCAGTAACTGTATCAGCAGCGTGCACAAAGTGACTTCCTTTACTGTCTACTACTCGTACAAGTGCCAAGGTCAAGCCACTTCCTCCATACTGCTGCATGTTGGCTTTTTTATGAGTTCCCAGCACATCCACTGTCATGCTGGAAGGCACTCTCAGGACAGTATGTTGCTGCATTTACAGCTTGCTTTGGTTTTATCAGTGTGCATTTGTAATTCATGTATTGCAACAATATGTCAGAAGGAAACAATAAGGGACATGATATTCAACATTACATGCCAATGTAATGATAACATTAAGGTACGAGACCTTTGTATGATTGTTTTACTTATCTATAGCATTGTCTTATAGCTTGTGACAGGGTCTGACAAATCAGGAGCAGAACACATGATTGTTGAGTGAGTCTGTAACAAAAGGATATGTTTTGACACCACCACCACCACCATCATGCATTCACTGGTTGGATGCAAACTTTAACCACTGGAAGGCTGAATTTAATCTATATTGTATATAAAGTTTCAGTTTGTACCTCACAGAAAACACTGTGTGTTTCCATTAGACCAATTTGTGAAATTTGTGTAGGGCAACAAGCACTGTGTACAGTAAGAATCATACGAAATACACGAAGGGACAGAATTCCAAGTTTTGAGTTTACAACATGGTGATGATGCATATAGTTACCACCAGGCTCTCGAGGGTTAGGCAAGCATGCCCACTATGGCTTGCAGGTACCAGGACATGAGCAACCACAACAGTGTAGAAATACCTCCACAGTGGACAGGAACACAAAACATGAAGATCTCATTCATATTAACAGTCACGTGATTAAGGAAGGAAAGAATTCTAAAACCTTCATGTCTCAGCTGCATTGTCCGTCTCTGATTAACCCACCCAAATGTTACTCAGTAAATTTTCCTAACACATGGATATTTAAACAGGCAGATTTTATGAATAAATTCAGAACTTCATATAAAATGGCATTTCATAATTTTTCTGTATGGGAGGAATCACTGTGGAGGCCAGTCTGATCCCAGGTGAGTATTCCACATGGGATTTGAGATGGCCAAAGTGGCACTGGGACAGGTTTGTCTCTTGAGTACTTTGGTTTGCCCTGTCAGTATCATTCCACCAAAGCTCCAGTTTTACCAACTGACAACAACATTAAGTACAACACTTTTTAAAAAATGTGGCCTGAAAATGTAAAATGGAGTGACATAACCTGTCTGTAGCAATACAATTCATTGTCAACTGCATTGTGTATCAAACTCAATATAATTTAATGTTTTCAGGATTTTCAGGGGACTGAAGAATTCTCTTACTTTGAACATGCCAAAGTTGTTACAATCAGTAACTGTAGGATGGTGGTCCTTGAGACCTTAGATATCCATTCCACAGAACTGGAACAACTACATCTACGTCACATACATCATGCTGATTTCAGCGTCTTCCTACCTTCAAGTCTATCATCATTGGAAATTGAGGATGTTGGCAATCTAACAGGACTATCAAGGCATGTTTTCATACATGTACAATCTCTACATAATTTAATGATCAAGAATACAAATGTCCAGTACATTGACAGTCATACATTCTCAGATATTTTGGTGAGAAACATCTATTTCATTAATACAACTTTTAAATATCTGAACTCAGACTCATTGAATTTCACTGGCATGGAAGATGGTCTTCAGAATTCAGTATTTCATATTGAAAGGTGCACCTTTGAGAAATTAGACATAAATGCTGTTTCTGTACAAAACATAAGAACACTTCAAATTTTAGACTCAGAATTCAAGGGGATTCTTAAGAAAAGCACCTTCAAAATATCAAGAAAAACAAAAACCCTCTTGCAGTCGAATATCTTTACTTGCAGCCAGAGAGAAGACACTTGTGATGATATGAAGATTGATATAGTGAGCAACTTGTATCAGTTTAGTCAGGACATTTCCCAAGACATGTGCCAATTACTGCAGGTGAACTACTGCAGACACAGGACAAAGTCTCTGATAAATTCCTTACGGAACTGTTATCCAAAACTCCTTAACTACGGACTTAATGAATCATGCAACCCTCTTGAACCAGACAAAGGTCATAACTTGTGTATCAATATCAGCCTTACTTTGATTTGCACTCTGCTTCTGCAAGTAATATTATGATAAAAAGTTGTACACATCCATGAAAATTTTGCAAGCCAACTTGTTATTTATACCACAAAATTATTTTTCCGAGGAATGTACAAGGGTGGGTAAAATGAAGGCCATCCAAAGACTCAAGACCCTCTCGTGTGCAGCTGACAGCATGGCAGATCGTTAGTATGGGTTAGAAAGGTATACTGAGTGCAGTAGAACTGGCAAGCAGTCTGCTGAAGAATGACAAAGCTATACAAAACCAGAGTGTACTAAATTAGGTGGTAACATTACCATGGCAACTTTTCCAAAGACTGTTACCTGCCACATCCAGTTGGCTTATTTACCACATTGTTGCACCGCACTCGGCCAGCTGCCCACACAGTGTATTAGTGAAGCACACTTGGCAAACTGTCCACACACTGTATTAGTGTAGCGCGCTCGGCAAACTGCCCACACATAGTGTATTAGTGTAGCGCACATGGCAAACTGCCCACACATAATGTATTAGTTTAGCACACTTGGCAAACTGCCCACACATACTGTAGTAGTGTAGCGCACTCAGCTGACAGGATATAACAGATGCTAGTTGACACTGTATAATTGTACTTACTGCCAGCACTGTGAACTGCTGTGTCAAGCATCCCAACTTGGTATGCAGTCTGCAGTACGTGTCCCGCAGTCGGACGTTCTCTCGAACCAGACAACGATTGTTGTTCTCGAATTGATTGATCACCTTTCTGTATAACTCTTTGTTTTCTATAAGCCTGTAACAAAGGAGAAGCAGAGCTGAACACGTACATTCAAAACAGAATTATACAGTAGGGCCAAAGTTCATAAAACCTTGATATTTGGAGTTCCACTTTTTGTAATCACATATTTTAGTGCCAATGTTTTGACATTTCATGATTGGTTCCAGTGAACTGTGGTGAGACCATTTGGCTGGCAAGTAATGTTCCCCACCCCCCTGCTGTTGTGCAGATCACTGTCGGCTCAGACAAGCTCTGTCATTCATTAAGCTTTATGGAAAGAGAAGTCCCTTGAGTCATTTCATGTATTTTATGAAAAATAAATGTTCTTGCTTTTTTGGGTCATTTAATACTTTTATTACTGATAGTTCATCAGTTCTTGGAATCAAATGCACATTGTACTTAAAAAATAGTTTGCGATGTTTGTGACAATTTGATCAGTACCAGTTCGTTGCAAACATCACAACTCTGCTGTATAATGTCAACTTGTTAGTTTCATAAGTACAGTTGGATTTGTAGTTCAGGGGCATTAGTGCCAGCATGTCTGCAGCTTTGAACTGTGCGATGTATATATTGTATGCTCTACACTACATACTACATTTGACCAAGTATAGTTATGGGTTTTACATACTTCTCATGTAATCATAAGCATCACTAGTTTCCTAAGCACCATTGACAAACAAAATACTGAAATGGAGATGCAGTTTGTATTGTGTGAAAGAGGAGGTGAATCTTAAACCTTGTGTACATGACAGTCATATTTAAAAGGATTAAACTTTTGTCAAGAAGGTGATACATAATGCAGTTTGCAATGAATGGTCTTTACATGCCACAGTATCTGCTGCTTCAAATATAACACCAATCATTTACACTTCTGCAACTTAAAATTAACATACTGAGAGAAAAGTATTTGTGTGTCATGTGAAATTCCTGGGACACATGGTGCATCTGAGGATTCATGTGATACTGTGTCACTGGGTTAGTGATGCCCAGCATTTCAAAGGAATCTTCATCTTCTAGGAATGTTTGGTCCCACCTAACGTAACCTAACCCAGTGCCAACGCATCACATCCCAAAGGACCAGACTCCTCAACAGCAATACTGTGGTTGCTCAAATGTCACATCATGCATCTCAGTTGAAATAATGAATGCTACATGAATTTTGTGAAAGTTTATATAATCATCAAGAAACAATGTGAACAGTTGATATGGTTATTTAGATGTTAACAAGATTATGTTCCTTTATGTATCATGTGAAGCTGCATCACATTTGTTAACAAAAGTCACCTTACCTCCAGTTACTGAACATGTCATACACATCATGACAGAAAATTTAAAGGAAAAGTTGTAGGGCAGTTGCCATGATTTATTTATGGTTTATGTACAGATGTTGCAAGAATATTGCATAATAGGATGAGAGATAAGAATGGCAGGAAGTGAATGACGGTGGGCTAGTTGGAGGCACTACCCAGCATTTCAACAAAAGCAGAAGCAGGAAGGTGATTTTACATAATCAACTTAACATGACATTATGAATGCTATTTACGTATTTGAATCTCCTTCAGAGTCTGTGCTGCCCCTACAAGTGTCACAGGCCAGGTGTCTATTGCTCCTATGATGTTTGTGGTTATGCCGTGCAGCAGCACAACCCAAGCCCAAACTGCACTGTAACTGTTCCTGTATGTGTACAATTTCGTGCTCCTTCTTTCTCAGTTGATGTGCATGTTGACAATCACGCTGAGTGATGTGGGACATCAGACGTTGCACCTGCAATATATACAACATAACGTGCGGGTGAAGGCGTATGGCAGTAGACATACAGCTCTACCTCTGGGGAAACAACTGCCAGCAGTCATTAAATAGGAGGCTGGGTCAGCCCCACAGCCAGTCTGGACGTGTTGGAGAAGAGATAAATCCAGCCCATAGCACAGTTGCTATACTCAACACAAAAGACTGATCATTTAACATCTTATATGTAGCAGACTTACAGTTGATACACGGACCTTCCCATTTTGTTCAGTTGTAGAAGTGGGATGACACAAAGTCCTTTGGAACTGCCACTTTGAGCCACTGATGACAGTGTGAAGCACAGACAGTAGCCAACATTCCTGTTGTACTGTGTTGATCATCTAGTGGAAAAGTTACTTGTACTAAAACTACAATTTGCACAGCTTTACAGGAGTGCCTGGAGAAATACCTATAGTAAGAATCTGAACATTTGTGAAACTCTGACCACATGGCTGGCAGCAAGTAAGCTTCCCCTGCCCTCCTGTTATTTAGCAGATCACGCTCAGCTCAGTTTCATGAAGTGAGGTTGATTGCTGTTATAGTTTATGGAATGACACTCTCCTTCAATCATTTAACACAGTTTATACATCCACTTTTGTGGTCCTTTCGATGTTTCATATTCTCATTACATGTAATTCTTTCTTTCTTGGAACCAAAAACACACTTTACACAGACAGTGGATTCTGAGGTTCATGAAGGTTGTCTGAGTCCCATTTAATCACAAACATGAGGGAGGAACATAGGCTGAGGGTGCTGAGGAAGATATTTGGGCCTGAGCAATAGAAGGTTAGAGGAGACTGCAGGAAAATGTGTAATGAAAAGCTTCATATTTCGTACTGTTCGTCAACAACTGGGTGATTGAATCAACAAAATGGGGGAAGTGCAGGACATGGAACACATACAGGGCAGAGGAGAGGTGCATATGGGATTTTGGTGGGGAAAACTGAGGGAAAGAGGCCACTTGGATGACCTAGGTGTACATGGGAGAATAATATTAAACTGGATCTTCAAGAAATAGATTGGGGGGAGCATGGACTGGATTAATCTAGCTCAGGACAGGGCAATTTTGTAGGCTTTTGTGGCCATGCTAATGAACTTCCAGGTTCCACGAAATGGATGGAATTTCCTGACTAACCGAAGAACTGTTATTTCCATATGGTTGGTCACTTAGTGGAATTAATCACAAACATCAGAACTGTGGCATGTATGACACACATGATGTAACACCACACAGTCTGTCAGCTTCCCAAGTGTAGAGGGCAACACTTGCCACTGACATCATCATGCTACCCTACAAAAGGAGCCAGCACATTCCTCCGATACATAATTTTCTACCAAACTAAACAGTGTCAGAAGGCCGGACAGCATGGTCAGTGCAGTGACTATGCTATGTGCTGGATGATCCAAGGTTCAATTCCCAGCAGAGCTAAGAAATTCTTCTCTCTGAAGTGCCCACACCAGCTCTGGCACCCACCCAGCCTCCTACTCGAAGGTAGCACAGGGTCTCTTTCCCTGCCTGTAAAGTGACTGGGGCACAAAGTTGACCCCTCAGCTCCATCTAGTGCCAAGGCTAAGAATGACTGAAGCTATATATCTGTGAACCCTACATTCCCTCATGATGTGGACACAGACAACTTCACCTTAGCCTTAGCATAAAAAGACTCCATAATAATAGAAGGTATGACCAGATATGGACCACTACGTAATGTTACGACTAATTGCTAGTTTATCCCGGTTCTCTGTACACCTGAAGCATTTGATAGGAAAAGGGACAGGCTTACTTTATCTTGTGCATTCCTGAGATCGTGCCGAAGTTTATTACACTCGGAAGTTAACATTCGCTCCTTCTCCCTGGTACCAGATAGCATCTGTTCCTTGCTTGTTAATTCCACTTTACAACGATGTACTTGAGCCTGGGGACACATGAATATAAATCATGACCTGTCACTGGTCAATACTTACACATGAGTATAAATCATGACATGTCACTGGTCAGTACAGACACATGAATATAAATCATGACCTGTCACTGGTCAGTACAGACACATGAATATAAATCATGACCTGTCACTGGTCAGTACAGACACATGAATATATATCATGACCTGTCACTGGTCAGTACTAACACATGAATATAAATCATGACCTGTCACTGATCAGTACAGACAATTAAAAAATATGAATATAAGGCTTGACATTTTATTTGTCAGAGCAAGGAATTAGCCCTTATCCTGCTAATGTGGAGAATATGGTGATCATCTAATAATGCCAGCAAAATGCAGATGGAATTTAACTCGGTGTTTAAAGGGTTAAAAAGTAATGTGGACTGGCAAGTGAACATTTTATTTAATGATGCTGTTATGTGCTAAGATTGTGCAGCAAGCCTGCACAATATACAGCCTATAGTGTGTTTGCTTTTGGGTAATTCCCCGGCGTCTCAATTTTATATGCCGAAATTTCGGAACACTCTATCTGTTCCATCTTCATAGGCAGGTGGATGAAGTGTGACTGACAGACAGAAAAGCTGGGGTATTTATACAGGAAGGTTTTGACTGGAAATTTTGCAGAGCCAATCGCAGGAGTGTGGCAGGTATGGGGCAGTTCAGAGGTAGAGCAGGTTGTGGAGGGGTGAGGTATATAAGGC
>Ga0123355_10018590_pt1 | contig 11035 bp, 6 predicted proteins | sample TergutEmb28metaG_3_FD_89872 | JGI IMG/M metagenome (GOLD analysis project Ga0123355, IMG submission 89872) | Embiratermes neotenicus P1 segment gut microbial communities from Petit-Saut dam, French Guiana - Emb289 P1 | ecosystem: Host-associated > Arthropoda: Insects > Digestive system > Gut ...
ATCATAGCGTCCCAACAGGCGGGATAATATCAGAATATCCTGAAAAATTCTCATGTTGTCCATATCAAGATATCCGCCTATAGAAAAATTGATAATATCCAGCCCGATAATCACGGGCAAACCCGCCGCCGCAAATGCCGAAGAATCCAATACCATGCCTGTATCATCAATAAGCAAATAGGTATTGAAATTATTAAATCCCGCATAGGCTATCGGAACGCGTTCTGTTATCGATATTATAACGCGATTGGGAAAATCCCGATGCAATCTAACATCCCAAATAAAGGGGTTTTCAGAAATTCTTTCTTCTATTCCGCGTCGGTTTATTGCCAATATATTTTGATTAAGCGATAGCCCCGACATTTCCATAATTTCGGATGTTTGGAGTATGCTGTTTCCGATTATATTAATTTCGCGAATCTCAAATATTCCCGATGCCAGTATTATAATCACAAAAAATACTAATCCTGCAACAATCATCATAATCCTGAATAATCCCTTGGGGATATTATATCGGGGTTTGCGTCTGCGGGATTTGGGATGTCGGCGGCGGGATATAGGGCGTTTATTTTTGGGTCTTAAAATATTGGTTTTCATATTTTTAATTGTATCATCCTATCGCCTAAATTGCAACGAAAATTTTAGCTCCTTACATATACCTCTTTTTTTCTGCGAAAGCTTTACTGCCTCTTTTTTCTTTGAAAAAAGAGGATGAGTCAGGAAAAAATAAGCTGACGCAATATCCCGAAATTTAATACCAGATAAACCACCGTTGTCACAAGCAAAACAGCCTGCATAAGCAATGCCAAACCCGAAACCGAAAAAGCGATAATTTTATCAATTTGATTTTTGGGTTGAGCATCAATTATGCTTGATATTGAGAAATACAATTTAAAACCCCTTCTGTTTCGGTTCAAGTCGTATGGTTTTGAAAAGGTTATATATTTCATTGCCCTGAAAAGCATATTATGCTCCATAAATAATGCCAAAATAAGCAGCAAAAACCAAATAAAATGCAAATTAAGTATGTTGATATCAAATTCCGCAAATGAGAGCAATACTGCTGTTGTGCAGAGCACTACGGGCGGTTTTATATATGAAAAAATATGCATTATGCCGGGATTTGCGGTTGTATTCGTATCCAATATTGCCATAAAAAATCCGCATGCCACCATAATAAGTACCGCAATATAAAAAACCCATACATATCCCGCCAAATATTCAAAAGGAATAAGGCGGGAAAGCGTCCACGACATAGAATGTTCCATAAAGGGTATGTTATTTTTTAAAAAATCGTTTATGGGATTATAAATAAATTCAAAGCGGCGGTATGCCCATAATCCGCCGAAAATTATAATTGTCCAAAATATCAATTTTTCGGAAACATCCGACATATTTTCTTCTTTTGCCGCGATATTTTTAATAATTTTGGCAGTCTGCAAAACGATTTTGCCCGCAAGAACCAACAAAAATGCCAAGATTATATCGGAAAAAATATCACCCAAAAATTCGTTGCCCAAAATCAAAGACCTCGAAATAACCATTATAAAAATCACCGCGGACATTGATATGGTTGTTTCTGAAAATTTATAAGTTTTTGCCATTTAAACGCCTTCTTTCTGTGCTTTATTTATGGGTTTTTCCAGAATTTTTTCGGCAGAATTTCCTGATTTTTGCATAATCCAAGCGATAGGTTCCGATATTCCGAAAGATTTCTTGCTTGAAACAGCAAAATATGCAATATTGCTGAATTTTGCATCTATATTGCCGATTGTGCTGTCTAATTCTATATCTTGCAAATATTCCTTCAGATTGCCGCAATTGGATATACCTTCTCTTATTACATCAATATCCACTTTTGTTATCACAACAGCAACAGGAATATTGCTGATTTGTTCAGACGATTCCCCCGTAATGCTGTTAAACTTGAGGATAAATTGATTGACAACATTATCAAAATCATCGGGCGAATGCTTAATATCTCCCTGTTTTTCCCTGCTTATCATTCCCAATTCATCAAAATTACTTTGCATTTTATCTCGGACGGCTTTAACACTCAAAGGGTCTACAAAAAACATAAAACCATCACAAAAGCCAAAGTTTATAGGATTTTTTGTATATTCATTTAATATTTGGTCGCCGTTTATATCAAAAATAATCAAGCTGTCTTTTGCGGCATTATTTGGTTTTTTGTGACTGTGAACAAAATTATATTCTTTTAATTGCGGTTCGGTTTCGGTTTCGCCTTTTTCCAATATTTCGGCAAGGTTAATAAAATTTTTCTTGGGTCTGACTTTTGTAAAAATTGAATAATCTTCCCTTTTATTTTTTGCTTCTTTCAGATAATTATTTGCAAATATCGCCATATATGCTGTTTTTCCTGCATTGCTTCCGCCAATCAGATGTATAAAAAATTGCTTTGAATTTGCCGAAGCCAAATCTTCGCCGCATATCGGGCAAACACATTCAAGCCGCGAACGCCCTGTAAATATTGTTGTCGGCAAGAATTTTCTTTTTTGATTGCAAGAGCATTTTGCAAAAAGCACCCCGCAACGCCCCGGTGTTAATCCTTCGTGAATTTTATCGCATTCGGGGCATCTGAAATTAGGCAAATCAAAATCTGCAAAACAGCGCGGGCAATGTTGACCAACGCGAAGATAAGTATCAATTTTTGCCGCAAAAGGAACAAGAGCATCGGAAATATGACGCGCAACAAATAAAAGCAATGTATGCGCCGATTTTGCCGCAAGCAAATATACAGTCCCGATTGCAACGCGCATTATCAGCTCCATGTGACTGATTACCAAAAGGGGGATATATGGTATCGACATTAAAAATACCACCGTCTTGGATTCGTGTTTCATATCTCCCAAACGATATGTTGCGCCGGAAATTGTAAAAAATAAGGTATTATCGCGCAGGATTTTATGGGACATTGCATAACTCAATTTCGCCATTAAATTTCCTGTTTTTACAAAATAGCTATACATCAGATGTTTACCCGGGTATTTTTGCCAATTATTGCAAAAGCTTATAATCGGGGCAATATGGCTGTATATTATGCCAACCGCTGCCGACATCCACGCAAAAATTATCATAATCTGCAAAATCAGCGGAGCAGAAGCAAAAAGAGAAGAAGCAGATTCGCGGGCGGCAACAAAGGTATCGCCAAGAAAATTCCGCACAATATCCCAAATGCCGAAAAGCCAAATAAGAAAATCGGATTCTGCAAACCCGTACAATGAATCAAAAAAACCTTCTCTTATGCCATTCCAAAAATCGGATACAAATCCTGTAATTTGGGTAATTATCGGAATGTTGACCGAAAGAATCAAAAGAAGATTGCCCATAATAAATACCGACATGATTGTAATGACCAATGCACGCGGTATTTTGAGATTATGCAAATTTTTCTTGTTCATAAAGTCAATTAAGAGCATGATAACAACAGCAAGCGCGTAAATTCGGGAAATAATTCCGCCGCCCATAATCTTTATGCATATGTCGATAATAACAAGCGACATTATAAGGAACATTGTTCCGAAAAACCCATCACGAAAAGGAAAACGCACCCTGCTTTTTTCCATTATCATAACAGTCATAAAAGCGGATATGCCCCCAAAAATAACCCCAAAAAAGCCCATTGCAAAATGATTGGCATTATTCAAAACATAAATTGCCCAAATCATAACAATCAAGCCAATCAAAAAATTACTGCCATGTTCCGAATGCCAAGAGCGCATTATTTTTTCCTCCCATAATGATTTATATCAAATAAATTTTATTTGCGGCGAAAACCCCCGAATATGCGCGATTTTTTCTTTGGTTCTTCGGTTTTTTCTTTTTCTTTCTCAGCTTTTTGGGCTTTCTCGGCATTTTTTTTCGCTTTTCTGGGGTTAAGAGTTTCCAGTGCAGAATCGGCAATTTTTTGAAAATATTCAACAATTTCTTCCGGCTCTGATTTTAATATATCAACAAGCTCGTTCAAAGATTTTTCGGTTTGCTTGGTAATTATCAGAGCTTTTTCTATTTTGTCGCGGACAGAATCATATAATTCGCCTTGAATGTTGTAAGCATAGGATATAATATCAGTCCATTTATTTATATTCATTCTTACATTATCTAATATTTTTGTAAGATATGTATCTAAATAAGAAGATTTTGTCAACATATCCAAAACATCATCCGTTTCTTGCTCGTTAAGCTTAACAGAAAAAATTCCCGATAACAAAGCATCAACATAATATTTATCGCTGACTTGCGGAAAACCATGCATTTCCAAAAAACTTAAATATTCATGCATTATAATATCTTGCGGCAGGACTTTTTGAGAAAACAAAACCAAAGCATCCAAATGCGCCGAATTCGGCAAAACAGCAATATCCGAACCGCAATGCAAAAGCTTTGCGGCAACTTCGTATTGTATTTTGCTTTTATTTTCCAATGATATCTTGCTGTCCGTCAATACAAGCAATTCGCCAAATTCCTTTTCGTCTAAATGCTCCGAATGATAAAGTTTATAAGAAGTTTCTATAAAATGCATATATTCTTCTGTTTTTATTTTTTGGAATCTTTTATTGAGAACAGAAGCAATAAAATTTTTCAGCCCCAAACCGCTTATTCTCAAACAAAAATCATATAATGCGCGGTCAGAAGATACGGCATAGTTATCATTATTTATAATATAATCCATGGCAAGCTTTATAAAATCATCATTTTGCATATTTTGAGCAACAGGCAGCAACAAATCCGCAACCGAAACATTTTTATTTAATGCTTTTGCGCATTCGATATATAATCTCAAAAGTTCCGCGCGCAAATCGGATTTCAGACGCGCAAGGCTTGATTCCATATTTTGAGTTATTTTTAATTTATGTGTCAAATATTGGGCTATATCTTCGGCAAATTCGCCGCCCTCAAGCTGTTTCCAAAGTTTTGCCGCTTCGGGGATATTTGATGTTGTAAATACCAGATTTTCAAATGTTTTTTGAACCAAATCCATTAATTGGGTTCTAATTTTCGGGTTATCGGTTTTATAATTATTAAGAATTTTAAGCGTGTTTAATAATTCAACGGCTGCGGCGGCAGGAGAGGCAAGAACATCAAAAGCATCATAAAGCTCCAAAATATCAAAGCATGGTTTTTTTATATCAAACGATTGCAAAAATACGCGGCAAAATTCGGTATGTTTGGTATTTCCGAAATTTTCAGTTATAAATCTGTAATACTTATGGGTTGTATCGATATCCGAAAAGTTTGCAATTAATTTTCCGCCGTCAATCAAGGCAAAATCAGAGCCGGAAACATACCGCGCCGCGCTGAAATTATTTCTGTCCCTTTCATCAACACCAATAATCATTGCGCGCCATCTTTGGCTTTGGTTTGGGTCTTGCAAATTTATTGTTTGAGAAAAACGCCCTTCTTGGTTTATATTTACAGTATACTTATTATACCCTGAGAATTTATCCATTCTGGTTGAAAAAGAAATACCGGCGGCAACCTTGGGCGAAAATGCGCATTGTATTGCCGCAATCCATTTTTCGATATTTTCTGTTGAATTGTCTTTAATAACCAGATATTTTGCCTGTTTGGGATTGTTATCAAGCTTTGCAAATTGCTCTGTCAGAAAGGCAATTGCTTTTGCCAATATTTCGGAGCGTCCGTTGTGTATAAAATCAACGATTTCTCTGAGTGTATATTTACTGCGGGTCGGCATTATATCCCGAGGATTCAATTTTTCGGGCGGCGGAGTTTCAAAATAATATGCATAATCCTTTTCTTTTGCATCCCAAAGCTTGTCACCGAAAAGCTCGAAAAGATAAAAGCCCTTTGCGGCAAAATCATGCATAAAATCCCCTGCAAACACATGATTAATAAAATTGCCGGGGCGGTTTTTGAATTTTCCCGCGGTATCAAAATTTTTATCCCATGGAATGGGGTGGAAATTTATCATAAAATTTAACCCGATATCGGGCGTATAATAAGAATATGAATTTTCCATAAACCCGGAATTATCAGTTTTATCAACTGAAGAAGAAGGGGTTCTGATTTCTTGGTTAAAAAATGGCAAATCTATTATGACGCTTTGCATTAATTCAGGCGAAAATGAATAATTATTGAATCCTTGTTTATTTCGGGTGTGTATTAATTCATAAAACAACAGCTGTCATCCTCCTTTTTTCCGAGAACAGAAAAATCAATCAATAAATTTCATATTTTTAAAGAGCCAAAGCAAAGGGTCTAAAACTCTGTGAGGGTCGGGTTTATTAAGAGTACCGACATCTTTGGGCGGGCTTCCGTAGCTTGAAACGCCGAAAAATTTATAAATGGGAAAATTGGCTTCAAGAGTACTCACAAGGTCGCTTTCGCCTATCAAATCAAGCCAATCAATTATCTCCTGATGAACCTGGTCTATTTCATTCATATTAATTTTGCCTTTTGAGAATGTGATATTAGGATTTTTAACCAATCCGTCGGCAAAAGCATGATGATTCCATACCGTATCAAATTTTGACATAACAACCGCAACAGGTATATTGATAAAATTGCCGGAGCGGTATTTTTTGGGATTCATGGCGCGGATATATCGCGCAATATCATTTATGATATCTTGAGCATAGGCGGTTTCGCCCATATCGCCGCCCAAAGAATCTTGCATAACCTTTTGGTCAACAAGCCCTGTTGTTCTCACGCCGGAAATGGTAAGAGGGTCTAAAATCAGTATGATTGCTTCTGATGTGCTGATATATCGGGCAACAGTAGAAGAAACATCAATTTCTTCCAAGTGGTCCTCTCCCGCTCCGTCAAAAATGGTGAATGTGTATGCGGGATGTCCGTTTTTCGCCCTTCTTGCCTTGTTTGTGATTTTCCAAATCTGGGGCATTATTGCCCCTCTGTTGGTTGCGAGAGGAGGCTGTAAATCTTCATATATCATTTTGCGAAGCTCTGTTTGGTGATTCATGGTGGGCTTGTCTTGGTGGCTTAAACTTAAATTAAATATATTGCCCATAAGCCTTAATTGGTGCAGCATAACCGTGATATATGCTGTTTTTCCGGCACTCGGCACGCCGACAATACTAAATGGCAGGTTTGGTGTTCTTAAAACATCATCGGGTATGCTTCTTTCGCATTTCGGACATTTGCGGTCGCTTGCAACTCCTGTGCATTTCATTCTGTAATTTTGACATTTCGGCGGCAGGCTCTCAGACCTTTTGGGTTTGGTTTCGTCATATTTGCAGGTGGGACAATAATATTTAACCTCTTTTATATTGTAATCGGACAAACAATAAGGACAAACAAATTTTGACATTTTTCTTTTTCCTTTCTTTATTTCTTCTCTAAAAAACAAAAAACCTAGATTTCCCCGCGAAAACCATCCGCCCATTGCGGGGTATATCTTTCGCCTTCTTCTAAATCTATGCCGAACAGAAATAATTTTTTATTTTTTCCTATAGGTTCGGTTATGCTGTATTCATCATAAAAGATTTTTTTGGGCGAAACAAAATTGGTTTCAAAAATATCAAGCAGGATTTTCGCGCCGGATTTTTTCGCATCATTCAAGCTCCATGGGCGTTTGCTGTGGGCATCAAGCGCGCAAAGCACAAATCGCGGATGACGCATGGCGGGTTTATTTGCGCTTATTTCTAAAATGAGTTTCGGTTTGCCGAAAGCCCTTTTAACAACCTTCCAAATCACGCTTGCCAAAATCGGGCGTTCTATTTTTTTTCTGCATGGTTTAGATATAATTTCTTTGCCGTCTTGGTTATAAACAGCGAAAAATGTTATATAGAAAAATCCCTGCTCTTGGATTATCATTTCGCATTCGATTTTCCCGTCTTTTAAATATTGCTCTTTGCTCACACGGATTATATCAGGAGCAGAATTTATTTCATTTGCTGCAACCCAGTGAGATGACCGTGAGTATTCATCCGAAATCCTTACGGCATAACAAAATCCTGTTAAATTTTTTATATTCTCTAAATTTTCGACTAAAGTTATCGGAAATTTAACCCTGAATCCGTTTGCAATTCCGCGGTAATGATATACTATTTCTGTTATTTCCGCGGTTTTTACTTCTATTTCGGGGGGAATAAAGGTATTTATTTCTATATAATTCGCGCTTTTAATCCATTTTCCCGATGAACAGGCTTCAACAAATATGGTATGATTTCCGTTTAAAGGCAATTCAATTTCGCAATTTCCCATATCGGATTTCAAATTATCGCGAAGCACTGTCCTTTTATTCAGCTTTATGCGCAAATCAATATCAGGTTCGGTTATTTTCCAATAAATAGTATATTTTGCCCCTCTGACATGCTCCGCTCTGATATTAAAGGGTTTAATTTTGACATTCGGGCTTATTGCCGTGGTAAAACGAACGCCCGCGCTGGGAGGATGTCCGAAATATTTCGCATATAAAAGATATACATAAGATACAGAATGTTCCAAATCGGTATCTTCGTATAAAGAAATAGCATTATTCGCCAAAATCTTTTTCTCACCGTTGGCATTATTAATGCGGATAATTCTGACACCAACGCAATTTTGCGGAGTTTTCCAAGAAATACGCAGGGCTTGCGTTCCGTCCGATTTTTCGTGTTGTTCATAATGAAGCCCGCCGATTTCCGCAAGCAACATCACAGAATCGCCGACCGCACCCGAAAAACCCCCTCGGCGTTTAGTAAAAATGCCGTAACTGTATTGAATTCCGGGGGGAATATTAATATCGCAATAAGTGGTTTCTTCCAAATCGTCTTGAATTATATCGCCGTCCATTTCGTTTTTGGGAATTTCAGAGCCGGGTTTTCGCAAGATTCTGTATTTAATATTTTTTTCTCCCGGCTCTTGAGACGGCGACCAGCTTATGGTGACACGCCAATTAAAATTATCAACAGAAATTTCTAAATTCTCAACAGGCTTCGGCGGATTTGCGATATTATATAATTTTTCGGCTTTTTCGATATCGAGCAATAATTGGTCGGTTTTGGTTTTTTCGTCTGGGTTCGCGCTTTTTGCTCTTGATAAATATTGCCTTGCCACATTAAAATCATTTTTTTGCAGAGCCTCTTGAACAAGATTTATATAATTGCCGAACATCGCTTTGCTTTCGAACATAAACCCGCATTCAGGGCATTTATCAAGAGAATCCAAAATCAATTTATTGCAATTTTGATTGCCGCATTTCTTATAAAGTCTTTTGGAACAATTGGGGCAACTGTTAGATTTTTTTGCGTCCTGCTCTGTTTCAAATTCGGCAAGATATCGGCAATATGCGCATTTAATATTAAAAATGGGCTTTATGGGTTCGTATGGGTCAGAAGAAATTCCGGCTTCATAATTATATATGGCAAGGGCTTCCTCTCTGTTGCCGAAAATCTCCGCAATCCTTTTGATAACATCTTCGGCAAATTCGGAATCTCACAAAGAATCTTTCGGCGCGTTTTTCAACCTCTGAAAAAGCAAGGATAACTCGGGGAGCTTATAAAGCAAATATTTTTCATATTTTTCTCGGTTTGCATCATTATTAAAAACATTGCTTTTACTCATCGAAATTGTATCTTTGATTATTTTTCCCAGAGGGTCGCGGGCGGTTTCTTCGCGCGGCGCAATTTTAAGAGCTTGGTCATCCAAAATTTTTTTAATTTCGGGTGTTGTTTTTGCGCGGTATCGGGCGGCATTTTTGGGGTCGTTTTCAAGAAAAGCTATAAAGGCATATAAATCATCAACATCCGCGTTATCGGGAGATGTTGGATAAAATTGCCGATATTGAGAGAATCCGCGTATGCGTTTCAGATTTTCGGATATATACTCAATCCGAGCAGGAAATTGCGGCTTTGCGGCTTTGCTTGTTTTTTGAATGGTAAATCCTGCATCCTGATATACCTTTTCGATATTCTCAATGGAAAGGCGAATGCCGCTGTTTTGTTTTTGGCGGTTTAACGAGCCTTCGGTTATAACCTTTTTCCCGACAGCGGCAAGGGTATCAACTGCGCTTTTTAATTTGGCAATTTCAATTTCGGTGCGTTTTAAAGCAAGCTCCCGAAAACCTCTTGACAGCCTTTTGCAGTTTGGATAATTATGATAATCTTCAAAAATCTCCTTGCGGATTTGTTGCAAAAATGCAATCTTGGCATTAAGCTCATTCATCTTTATTGTTTCTGTTTCGCTTCTCAAAAGCCCGATAAAGCCCTGTTCCGCTTTTCGCATTGCAATCAATACCCTGTCAGCATTTGTTTCCGGCGGGTCGAATATCAAATCAACCGCAAGCTCAAATAAATCATGCACCGCTTCTCCCCCTGTTCCCTTGTTGCTTTTCTTTCATGTTTGCTTCCGTCACGGCGACATAATTTTGCCGCCCTGTTATCATTTTTTATATGCTATTGTCCGCGCGTTTGTATGGTAGCAAGACGCGCTTTTGCATCTTGTACTTCCTGACGGCTTTTAATATTTTCAAATTCGAGATTGCTCTCAATGCTTTCATTGGTTCCGGGATTTCTTGCGCGAACATAAAGCCCGCCTGTTCCGTATCGCAAAGTAACCTCGATTGGATATCCCGCTTCGGTATTCGGCGGCAAAGGCAACTGTATTTCGCCAAGCCATTTCATTTTAAGACCGATATCAAACGACCAGTTATATGCTTCGTAGAATTCTTCAAGAGTGGCATATTTATCGTCGAAATCATCGTAAATTTCGTCGGTATACGGTCGCAGGACACGTTCCTTTGATACATTCTCATAAACAGGGATATTAACCATTTCTTGGTTATATCGTGTTGTATAATAAGTTTCGGTTTTTTCGGACGGTGCAGGATTTCCCTCAAAAAGCAGGTTGTCAATTATAAGCTCGAATTTATCAGGGTCGCCTCCGCGGACACGCGGACCGCAAGAGCGGTTAAGCCTGTCGGTTACAACATTGTTCCCGGAAAAAACTTGGGGTACATTCATCATTCGGTCAGAAGTTTCTTCCATAGTTTTAACAATTTCTTCTAAATTAACAGCACCTTCGCTGATATTTTCAAATGTACCCAAAGCTTCCA
>Ga0123355_10018591_pt1 | contig 11035 bp, 5 predicted proteins | sample TergutEmb28metaG_3_FD_89872 | JGI IMG/M metagenome (GOLD analysis project Ga0123355, IMG submission 89872) | Embiratermes neotenicus P1 segment gut microbial communities from Petit-Saut dam, French Guiana - Emb289 P1 | ecosystem: Host-associated > Arthropoda: Insects > Digestive system > Gut ...
ATTATTTATTTATGGATATGCATCATATCATTAGTGATGCAGTATCAAATGAAACTTTCACGCAAGAGTTTAATCAATTGATTGAAGGAAATGAATTACAACCGCTTGATCGTCAGTATAAAGATTACAGTGAGTGGTTCAAGAACCAAGATTTAAGTGGGGCAGAGAACTACTGGATAGAGAGCTTACAAAATTATCCAGTATTAGAGCTTACAACTGATTTTCCAAGACCATCAGATCGGCAGTATTCTGGTGCAGCAGAAGTATTGACTTTAGATGAAACAACAACTAAGAAGGTTAAACAGCTTATTCAGAAATATAACGCAACAGAGTACATGTTCTTCTTAGGATTGATTAGTGTGTTATTAGGTAAGCTAGCGAATCAAGAAGAGTTGGTGATTGGAACGGCAATAAGCGGACGAATCCATAAAGACACAGAGATGATGTTGGGAATGTTTGTAAATACGTTGGCACTGCGTGTGTCACCATTAGGGGAAAAGTCGTTTAGTGATTATTTAGAAGAGTTAAAAGTACAGATGTTAGTGGCTCAAGACCATCAGGCTTATCCATTTGAAGATTTGGTGGAAAAGATAGTAAAGAATCGGGATCAGACAAGGAATCCACTTTTTGATGTGATGATGGTATATCAAAATACTGAGGAATTAGTGCCAGTGTTGGATGAAACTAGCGGACGAATGTTTGATGTGCCAGCAAAATTTGATTTAGGCTTTACGCTATCAGATGATGGAAAACAAACATACATATCATTGAATCATGCGACCTCTTTATTTAAGGCTGAGACGATTAAGGCTTATTTAAAGCGCATGATGCAACTTCTAGATCAGATTTTAACTGATGAGACACAACCAATTTATAAACTGAATGTTTTACTAGAAGAGGAACAGATAGCGTTAGTATCTGATACGGCTAATATTTATCAAGAGTATCCGAAAGATCGAACGATTGTCGCCTTATTTGAGGAGCAAGTGAGGAAGAATTCAGGTTGTCCTGGAGTGATTTATAAAGAAAAAGTATTGACATATGAAGAATTAAATAAGCGAGCGAATCAAGTCGCACATTACCTGTTAAAAGCGTATGACATCCAACCAGAAGATAAGATAGGTCTGTTGTTAGATCGAAGTGAATGGATGATCATTAGTATATTAGGTGTATTGAAATCAGGAGCAGCATACGTCCCAATTAGTCCAGAGTATCCACAGGAAAGAATGGCGTATATTGAAGAGACAGCAGAATTGAAAACAACGTTAGTGGAAACTCAATACGAAGCATGCATGAAGAAAAGCATAGTCGTTCAGAACCTAAAGTGGGACGAGTTACCGATAACCAATCCAAGGACAATGTTAAAGTCAGACAATCTGGCGTATATTATTTTCACATCAGGGACAACAGGAAGGCCTAAAGGTGTCATGATAGAACATCATCAGGTGAACAATTTAATCCCAGCTATGAGACAAAACCATGGTCTTAAAACAGAAGGAGAGCGTCTTTTGTTCTGTACCAATTATGTATTTGACCCTTCAGTGGAGCAGATTTTCTTGGCATTGCTAAGTGGATATCCATTGGTAGTGAGTCCTGATCAGTTATGGATGGATCAGGAGAAATTCACTGCATACTTGAATCAACATAAAGTGACATATATTCATATGACGCCATCGCTTTTGTTACAGATTAATCTGACTGCAGTACCAACGCTTAAATACGTCGTGTCAGGTGGAGAGAGTGTCACCTCTCAACTACTAGAAAAGGTACGTATGAAAGATTTTAGGTTTATCAATTTATATGGTCCAACAGAGGCAACAGTTAACACGACAGCTCATTTGGTTGATCTAAATGAAAAAAGAAATATCATCGGTCATCCTTTGATGAATATATCGATTTATGTTTTAGATTCATTCAAACAATTAGTTCCAAGGGGGACGATCGGAGAGTTGTATGTGGGAGGGGTTCAGGTATCACGAGGATATGTGAATCAACCAGAATTAACACAAGAACGATTTACCAGGAATCCATTCCAGACAGATGGGCAAAAAGAAGAAGGATGGAATGATCGTCTGTATCAAACAGGAGATCTGGTACGAATGCTTGAAGATGGAACACTGGAGTATCATGGTCGTAGTGATTTCCAAGTGAAGATCCGAGGGTATCGAATTGAGTTGGGTGAGATTGAACACGCACTGCTTCAGATACCTGGCATTAATCAAGTGCATGTGAAGGCATTAGGAAAAGAAGGTAATCAATATCTAGGGGCGTATTATGTTTCAAATGAAGAAATCTCTCAAGATGTCTTAGATAAAGAACTCGCTCGTTATCTGCCAAACTATATGATACCTTCAGGTTATCAGCATATGAGTGAGTTTCCATTAACAATAAATGGAAAGTTAGATCATCGCGAATTACCAAAGATTGGATTTGGTTCATCAGCTGAATATATTGCACCACAAACATTGATGGAAAAGTTAGTTGCAGAGAGCTACGCTGAAGTGTTAGGATTACAGAATGTAAGTAGGCATGATAATTTCTTCCTTTTAGGAGGTCATTCATTGCGTGCTTTGCGATTGGTGAATTTACTAGAAGAGAAAACAGATAAAGCGATAAAAGTGAAACATATATTTTCAGCACCGCAAGTATCTCTACTAGCTGGTTTATTGGACGGATTAGGTAACAAGAAATATGAACGAATACCAAAAGCAACTGAGAAATCAGTGTATGAGATGAGTTCAACGCAAAAGCGGATGTATTTATTATGGAAACTGATGCCTAACGATAAGGTATATAATATGCCAGCAATGTTTCAATTAGAGGAGTTAGATGAATCAAAAATTCAAGTAGCATTTACGAAGCTATCAGAACGCCATGAGATATTGCGAACTACCTTCCATGAACAAGAGGGGAATTTTGTTCAAATTATCTCAGAGAATGTACTAGTAGAAGTGATTGGAGAGAAAGTGGCAGAAGAAAGTTTAGTTACTTGGTATGAAGAGGCTATTCAACCATTTGATTTAGAAACAGGGCCTATGTATCGCATTAAGATTGTAAAAACAGAAAAAGCTGATTACTTATTTGTTGATATGCATCATATCATTAGTGATGGGGTGTCTAATGCGATATTTATTCAGGAAATCAACCAATTGATTACAGGTAATGAATTACCACCACTAGACCTTCAGTATAAAGACTATAGTGAGTGGTTTAAGGTTCAAGATATGCAGGAAGCAGAAAAGTACTGGGTAGAAAGTCTACAAGATTATCCAATGCTAGAACTTCCAATTGATTTTGCGAGACCATCGGAGCAACAATATTCTGGCGTAACAGAAGCATTGGTTTTAGATGAAACAGCAACTAAGAAGATTAAACAATTGATCCAAAGATTAGGTGTAACAGAATACATGTTCTTCTTAGGGTTGATTAGTGTCTTACTAGGAAAGTTATCTAATCAAGAAGAAGTTGTCATTGGTTCACCAGTTAGTGGCCGAATTCATAAAGATACAGAAAGTATGTTGGGTATGTTTGTGAATACATTGGCAATGCGAGTATCACCATCAGGAAATAAATCATTTAGTGATTATTTAGAAGAACTCAAAGCACAGACATTGCTAGCACAAGAGTATCAGGCTTATCCATTTGAGGATTTGGTTGATCAAGTAGTAGAGAATCGGGATCGTTCAAGGAATCCATTGTTTGATGTGATGATGGTATATCAAAATAATGAGAAATTAGTACCATTATTAGAAGATACAGATCGTTGGCAAATGTCTGTTGGAATAGCGAAATTTGATTTAAGTTTTACCCTATCAGATGATGGAAAACAAACATACTTATCACTGAATTATGCGACCGCTCTATTTAAATCAGAGACAATAAAGATCTATCTTGAGCGTTTCCAGCACCTACTCAATCAAGTGCTAGCAGATGAGCAACAATTCATCAGTGAACTAGATATTTTATTAGCAGAGGAACGTGCGAAATTACTATCAGGTATTGGAATGAATTATCATGCTTATCCGAATGATAAAACCATAGTTGAGCTGTTTGAAGATCAGGTTAAAAAGCGTCCTAATGACTTAGCGGTGATTTTTAAAGAAAATAATTTAACATATAAAGAGTTAAATGAGTTTGCCAATCAAGTCGCACATTATTTAATAGAAACATATAAAGTTCAACCAGAAGACAAGATAGGTTTACTTTTAGACCGAAGTGAATGGATGATCATCAGTATACTAGGTGTATTAAAATCAGGAGTAGCATATGTCCCAATTAGTCCTGAATATCCACAGGACAGAATAGCGTATATTGAAGTAACAGCTGAATTGAAAACGACGATTGTAGAAGCAGGCTATGAAACATATGTGAAAGAGAGTACGTCAATAGACGAAATTTTAACGCAAGAACTTTCGACAAGTAATCCAAGAACAAAGTTAAAGCCTAATCATCTAGCGTATATTCTTTTCACATCGGGAACAACTGGAAAACCTAAAGGAGTAATGATTGAACATCATCAAGTGAATAACTTGATTCCAGCCTTGAGACAAGCCTATGGTTTCGAAGCAGAAGGTGAGGTACTCTTATTCTTTTCAAACTATGTTTTTGACGTATCTATTGAACAGATCTTTTTGGCACTATTAAATGGAGATCCATTAGTAGTGATGCCAGATCAGTTATGGATGGATCAGGAGCAATTTACAGCATATTTAAATGAGCATCGAGTAACGTATGTTCATATGACACCTTCTTTATTATCGCAAATAGATTTATCGACTATCACTAGTTTGCGACGTGTTATCTCTGCTGGAGAGAGTATTAACTCATCCCTCATAAAAGACATTTCAAAATATGGGATTGCAGTGTTTAATGGATACGGTCCAACAGAAGCAACTGTAATTACAACGACACATTTATTTAATTCAACTGAGGAGAGAAATATCATCGGACGCCCACTAGTGAACACACCTATTTATATATTGGATCAAGAAAAACGTCCACTCCCTATAGGAACAATAGGTGAACTATATATTGGTGGTGTTCAGGTTGCACGAGGATATGTGAATCAACCAGAATTGACGCAAGAGAAATTTATCAAAAATCCATTTCAGACAAACAAACAGAAAGAAGAAGGATGGAATGATCGCCTGTATCAAACAGGAGATTTGGTACGAATGCATGAAGATGGAACGATGGAATACCATGGTCGAAATGATTTCCAAATTAAGATCCGAGGATATCGAATAGAGCTAGGAGAAATTGAGCAAGCATTGCTTCAAGTATCAGGAATAAGTCAAGCATGTGCAATGGTCTTAGGTGAGATAAGTAGCCAATACTTAGGTGCATACTATGTATCAGATGAAGAAATAGCACGTGAAATATTAGATAGTGAACTGAGTAGTCGATTACCAAAATATATGGTTCCTGCAAATTATCAACATATGAGTGAGTTTCCACTAACAGTGAGTGGAAAGTTAGATCATCGTGCTTTGCCAAATCTGGAGATAGATTATGAAGAAAGTTATCTTGCACCGACCAACCAGGTTGAACATAAAATTACTGCTGCATATGCCCAAGTATTAAATTTAAATCCTGCTTTGATTTCTGTGAAACACAATTTCTTTCAGTTAGGTGGAAATTCTATTAATCTTTTGAAAGTGATTACGCTATTAGCAAAAGATTTTGACATTTTTATTGAAGATTTTTATTCGGAATTGTCAATTTCTGAATTAGCTAATTTGATCATTAATAAATCTAGTGAAAGAGTTGCTAATTTAAAAGATTTCCAACTTACCTCTGGTGAACTATTTGATAAAGACTTTGCAGATGAAGAAAAAAACCTACTCGAGTATCAGAAATCTTTAAATGAATTAGAAAGCATCACACTAGACAAACATTCTAGTAGAAAAAACATCTTGATCACTGGCATTACAGGTTTTTTAGGAGCTCATCTGTTGATGGAACTATTACAAACAACCAATCATATGATCTATGCAATCGTTCGTGGAGAAAGTGATTTGGATATACTTAGCAGAGTAGCCAAGATTTTAAATTTCTACTTCGATCATCATGTACTTGAGAAGTATTCGAGTCGTATTAACATCTACAAAGGTGATATTTCGGAGATAGATTTGGGATTGGATAAAAATCATTACGCCTTGATTACTAAAGAAATTGATGTGATTGTTAATACAGCATCAAATGTCAAGCATTATGGAAAATACGAAGACTTTCATAAAGCTAATGTATTAGGAGTGAAGAATCTAATAGAATTGCAAAAAGTCGGGATCAACAAACACTTCATTCATTGCTCTACGATTTCACTTGGTTCTGGTTATATCAAAAACTTTGAAACCTTTTCTTATACAGAAGATACATTATCACTGCCTATTAATTATGAATCTGTTTATTTAAAAACGAAAGCAGAGGCAGAGGAATTGTTGTTTGAGTCAAGAGCTTTAGGATTAACGAATAGTATTGTTCGCCTAGGTAATCTTCAAGCAAGTACTCAAACTGGTAGATTTCAAATAAATGCTTTAGATAATGCTTTTTTCTCACAGATCAATGGTTTCCTTAAGCTTGGGATAGTACCAGATATTGATTATCAGTTAGACTATACACCGATTAACCAAGCAGCAGAGGCATGTGTGAAGTTGATAACTGTCTCACTTTCATCTAATGCAATTTATCACATCTACAATCCTCATCCATTAACCTTGAAAGACTTATTAGTTGGTTTTTCTGTTGGAAGAGAGTTAGAATTTATACCAGTTGAACAATTTTACTCCCTTCTTTTTGATATGATACAAAAAGACGAGATTGATGATGATATCCTTCGTCTAAGCCTGCATCTAGGAATTTTCAAAGCTGCTACAGTTAAGACAAAGTTTAATATCTATTCTGAACGAACAAATACTATTTTAAAGAAATTGAATTTCGAATGGGAGAAAATAGAGAAAGACTTTCTTTCAAAAGCAGCAAGAAAGCTTTTGTAATGGGTAGAAATGAATGATTTTTATAATAGCAGAATCTTTTGATGAAAATAGAGAGTTCGACTACTGTCATCTAAAGCTATACTTGCTTCATAAGTGAAAAAGTGTTAAACTGTAGAATATGAAAAAAAATATACAAAGCAAAATGAAGATTTTTAAGAAGCAATAATTTGAGAATACTTGCCCTTTTACAATTGCTCAATAGAATTTTCCCTTTCACCATGTCTTAATTTATATCAGGTGACATTTTGACTTTTAGGCACTTGATTAGTTTTTCTGAAACTCTTGGTTTTGTTGGAATTTGCTATTTGTTTAGAACTGATTTTTAGCTTTACTGACATACTGTTGTCATCAAATGAAACACATACAAAGTGAAAGAACGTGCGACAATAAGGAGAAGAAAAAATGGAACATAAAAATCAAAAAACAGCTTTTATAAAACGATCATCAATCATTTGGATTATTGCTTTAATAGCACTGGATCAAGGAATTAAATTACTCATTGCTCACTTTATGTTAGATATGCAATTTACAATTATTCCACATGTATTCACATTCCGGGTAACGCAGAATATCCATTTGGGGTGGATACCGTCTATGCTTGATTTTATGATGCCACTTTACATGGCTATTATGATTTCTGTGGTTGCAATTTTGTTTCTGATAATGTTTTATAGGTATTTGAAATTTATTACTTTTAACTGGGGGAAGTACAACTATATACCTACTGTCTTTTTAATATTAGCACTATCTGGTGGATTTTGTAAACTGATTGATGATATTTTTTGGGGAGGAACGTTAGATTTCATCCAATTGTTTGATTGGTTTATCTTTGATTTGAAAGATGTTTATCTCACGATTGCAGGGATAATGATAGTGTTCTATGTTATTGCTTACGAAGTACTTTATCTTCATAAATTACCAAAAGAAAAGCGGAAAGAAGAAAGAATAAAACAAAGGTTTTGGTACTGGATTAAACTAGGTTTTCCCATGAAGCCTTGATCAGTTAAAATATGGTATGGAGTTTGGTGATATTTTACGTGATGAAAAATTTGGAGGAATTTTAATGACTAAAAGGAGGACTTTAACCTACTCAAGGATAATGACTTATACTGTAATTTTCTTTACAGTATGGAGTGTGAGGGAATTAATTATTCGCCCTATCTTTTTAAATCAGTTAGATGGTGTAATGTTTGAAATTGTAGAGTCGTTAATGAAGTTGCTTATATGGACATTGCCAGCAATCTGGCTTATCAAGCAATTCCAAGAAGAAATGTGGCTTAGTTTGAAAGAGATGTTTACAAATAAACCACCATGAGCTGAAGTTTTTTTCTATATGGCATTTGTTAGTGCTCCGCTTTTGCATAGTTGGTTTAGAACAGGTAGTTTACAAATCAGTGATGATTTTGAACCTGTGAGATTAATTGGAGCGGTTTTGATGGTAGGTATTACCGAAGAGTTGGTTTTTCGAGGATTTTTGCTCAATGGATTACTTCAAAAAATGAAAAAGGAACTCGCCATTGCTACGGATGCTATTTTATTTACCCTTATCCATTACCCAATCTGGATTTACTTTGGATTTGACTTGATGACCATTTTAACAAGTAGTGTTGCTGTTCTTGTAGTAAGTGTTGTATTTGCACTATCATTTATAAAAACGAAGACCATTCTTGCACCTATTGCTATGCATATGGTTTACAATCTACTATTTAATTTATTCTCAAGCTAGAAATAGGAGCAAGCATGGAGGTAAATAGCAAAAAAAGCTACTCAAGAGCAAGATTTTTATTTATTTACACTATTGGTAAAAGAGGTGAAATAACTTAAAGAGCATTAGGTTTTGTAACCACGCAGAAAGAAAAAATTAAATGAGGTGAATAAGACATGATTGAGTTCTCCGAAAATTTATTTCCTCATCTAAAAGATGAAGTGATAATTGAGCTAGAAAATGTTACAAAGAAATTTAAAAAAACGTCGCTTTTAAAAGATATAAATCTTTCGATATACAAAGGGCAATCTGTTGCTTTGATTGGAAATAATGGTGTTGGGAAAAGTACACTATTAAAAATTATTGCAAATTTAAGTTCGATTGAGAGTGGTAAAGTAACCTATAATGACCACTTAAGCTTTCGCTATGTTCCTGAACAGTTTCCACGGAGTAATTTAACAACTATGCAGTATTTAAATTTGATGGGACGCATTGATGAGATCGATTCAAATGAAAGATATGAACGGATAAAGTCACTTCTTAAAGATTTCTTTATGGAGCACATGATTGACACACCTTTGGCTTATCTATCAAAGGGATCATTGCAAAAAGTAGGTGTGATTCAAGCACTTCTAACAACTCCCGATGTTTTATTACTAGATGAGCCTTTATCAGGGCAAGACGCTAATTCACAACGTGTTTTTATTAAGAAGATTAAAGCGTTACTTGCAAGGGGGACGACAATTATTATGTCTTGTCACGAGCAATATCTAATAAACGAGATTTCAGATACTATAATTGAAATTAAGAAGAAACAAATTGAAGTTGCTCATTATAAAAAACGTGAAATATCTAAAGAATATATTCTAATTTTTACTGAAGAGAAAGATGGATTGGAATTACCTAAACTTGACGTACCTATTAATAAAGTTGGTAAAGAAGTCAAAATGTATGTTAACGAGATTAATACAAATGAAGTAATAAGCCTGATGATAAATAATGGGTGGTCTTTAAGGAGCATGTATCATGAAGAAAATAACTAGTATCATATACTTTCACTTATTTACATTTGTGCGATCAACCAAAGGGGTCATGCCGCTTACGTTTCTTATACTTCTTCAACTCATGCTTTATTTAGGCATACAAAGACGTCCAACTAATTTTTTAGATAGTATTTTCTTAGCTGAAATATTTGTATTTGTTATTGCTATTTGGTTAGGATATGCCTCTAATAATTGGACTGATGTAATAACAGAACAACTATTAATTCTTCGAATTAAAAGTGATAAAGTCTATCGTAGTATTTACGTCGTATTTTTGTTCCTTGTTAGTGCCTGTATTAGTTTAATTAGTATATCCATACCTGCAATAATTAACTTACTTGATTGGAGAATGTTTGAGAGATTTAGTATCACTTATTTTAGTCAATCATTCTTACTTTTTTTAGGGAGTGGTTTTGCAGGCATATCACTTGGTGCTTTGTTTCATTCACGCTTAATGGTCAAAGATGGCGAAAAGCCTCTTTATGCCGCTGGAGCTGGTCTTCTATCAATAACAAGGTACTCCATTGTAAATCAATATGGGATATTTAACTATATATTATGGATTTTTCCAAATGTCTCAGCGCACCATTCTATTTTGAGCGACCATTCGTACTTTACGTTTTTGAACGTGACCAGTTTGTTTTTAATTAATTTGTTTTATGGTGTGATTTACTCTATTATCAAAATTGTATTGTTGAGCAAAAAGAAGTTTTAAGTGTTTGGGAGTTTATAGTAACGAAAGCGTATAACGGGGATTTCAATGTTTGTGACTTTACTAGCTATTTTTGGAATAACACAACACGAAAGTCGGGAGTTGAAATAAATAAGCTTAAATCGAATTTTATTTAAAGAATGAAGGCAAAAGGAAGGTGATATTAATGAAAAAAAGAGCTTCATATCATCAGGAGAGATTATGGTTTATTGATCGTTTTGAAAGAGAATCGCTTTATGAAAATGGACCTGTCTATCACAACATTCCTGTTGTATGGGAATTTCACAGTAATATAAATGAAGAAGCTTTACAAAAGAGCATCAACGCATTAATAATAAGGCACGAAGTTTTTCGAACGACACTAGTGCAAGAACAAGAGAATCTGTTACAGGTTATTCATGAGCCTTCTCCGGTAGAAGTGGAATCATGGTATTTTTCTGCCGAAGAAATGACAAGGGAAGAAGTCATCGCATTTCTCCTTGAAAAGAATAAAATATCTTTTCAAAACGGTTTAGGTGGAATGTTGTTTAAATTTGGGTTATTAACCCTAGCTGATGGGAAAGCATTCTTATTATTGACA
>Ga0123355_10018592_pt1 | contig 11035 bp, 13 predicted proteins | sample TergutEmb28metaG_3_FD_89872 | JGI IMG/M metagenome (GOLD analysis project Ga0123355, IMG submission 89872) | Embiratermes neotenicus P1 segment gut microbial communities from Petit-Saut dam, French Guiana - Emb289 P1 | ecosystem: Host-associated > Arthropoda: Insects > Digestive system > Gut ...
AATGGGAGCAGCTTTATTTTTTTCTTATTCATGCGACACCACCTTACTCAAACTCAAATAGCGATTGTTGACCTTCAAGCACTTTTGACGCCGCCGATTTTTTAGCGGCTTTTTGTTTTGTTTCTTGTGCTTTTTGTTCGACAGCTGCATCTTGCTTTTCTTTTGCTTCGGCAGCACGCTTTTCTTTTTCGATTTTGCGTTTTTCTTCTTCCTCGGCTTTTTTGCGCTCCAACTCCTCGTCGTCAAGGCGGAAGTAGTCCACGGCCATTGAGTAGACTTCGTTATCGTCTATCCAGCCATTTGTGCCGTTTAGGTGTTTTTTCGCCTGTTCGTAAACAAATGAAAAGCATTTATCCATTGTTTTGTGTTCCTGTGCGACTTGGGCGGCAAATTCCGCATCTTCTTCACATCTTTTGGCTAGGTAAATTGCTATTGGCTCTGCCGGCACACGGGTTTCTTTTGATTGCTCCGTGCTACTGTTGATTTTCAAAATTGCGTCCTGTTGCATATTGTCACAGTCCTTTCATGTATCTTCGCTAACGGATAGTAATTGTACGTTTCTTGTTGGCTCGGCAAGGAAGTAATCTGCTTTTGCCATAATGCGTTCATACTCTTTTTGCCCTTGGAAGTTATTAATAACTTCTTTTTCCTCAGTGGACATTTCTGTGTAGCTGGCTTTGCCATAGCAGGGTGGTAGCCAATTGCGGTTGCGCCCGGCGTAGATATTGAACCGGTCAATCAGTTCCATGTTTCGATACTTGATATGCACTGTTCCTTTTTTGTAAATGTCCACGTCGAAATATTTCAATGGGATATTACGTGTTTTGCCGGCTCGGTCTGCTATTTGTAACCGCTCGCGAGTGTCTTGTTCGTTTGTCATGTCGCCTGCCAGATAATCGAATACCTTTTCAATATCAGAAAGTACGCACCAAGCGTTGTGTACAGAAAATGTATCTTTGCTCCACGAGTAACTGGAAAACATTCCATTACCGGGGATTATAGATTTTTTCCCGAGCTTGTGTGCCATATTGGTTTTCCAACCATTGTACAGATGCACATTCGTCGTTGATTCTGGATAGTAGGAATATTCGGCGGTAAGTCTGTCGAATAGCGTTAGAATAGCTTCCTTCACGCCATCTATGACTTGTGCGTTCATTTCAACCATGACAGTGCGGATATTGAAAAGCGAGAAGTCATAGTTTGCCATGCGGTCAACGGTTTTAACGTATTTCTCTCGCAGAGCGGACGTAAGGCGACCCATAAACTTTTCGTTATGAAACAATGCGCGCCAATATTTATGCCTTACGGTGCGCAGGTACTTATCAAGGTCTACGCTTTGCAAGTAATTACTGTCGCGCCCGACGGAAAGTGTGAGAATTGCCGTTTCGTCAAACTTGTTTTGAGGGTCTAATTCTTCCGTGATATAGGGGCGCAGGTCTGTATATTTACGAATTAGCTCTAACGACGCCGCCACTTCCACGTTGTACCGTTGCACGGTCGCTTCTACAAAATCACCAACAATTACATCACGTAGCTCTGGCTCTTGCATTTGCCGAGCCTTCTCGGCCTCCTCCATGCGTTCCCATATGTCGCTATAGACTTCTTCCTTGGCAGGTACATAAACCCTAACGATTGCAACATCTACATTAGCGGTGCGCTCTGCATTTTTGAAAGCGTCGTGCATAACGGTTATCTCTGCGCCATATCGGTCCAATTCACGTTGTAACAACTTGCGGGAGTTCGTGTAGGGGTTATTAAGCGTTTCGGCATTTAGCAAGCAGATTACCGCACCGCCGTCCTTTTGAATTTCCAATGCCTTTAACAAGTGCTTGTCGCCGTCAGCAAATGGCGGATTCATAAGGATTAGCTGATACCTACGCCAACTTCGGAAAGATAGGAAATCGTCGTGGATTATGTGGATATTTGCCCCGTCAATTTGCCGAATTTTGTCCTTTAGCCTGCTCTCTACCAGCCATTGGTTTTTGTAGTCTTTATCCTTTATCGCCGCTAGTTCTTCGTTCATACCTCGTGTCCACTCAAAATCAATGTTCTGTTTGAGAATTGCACGTAGGTATGGGTCAATCTCGATACAATCCATATTGAATGTCTTGTGTCGTGTGTCGCCACTAGATTTCAATGCTGACAAAACCAGATTGCCTTTCCCTGCGGACGGTTCAAGAATATTTTCAATCTGCGACCAGTCGATACCGGCAAGCATTTTTTCTGATACTTCCTCTGGCGTAGGGTAGAATTGATCGTTACCCTCTGTGGTTGTCAAAAGCGTCATGTCCATGCTGTCACGCTCCAGCCACATTTTTGTTGAAGTCATAAATGCTCAGTTGCTTGCGAGGTTTATCCCAGTCAAAATGCTCGTCGAGGATATTCCAAATTTCTTCGGTACCGTCTACCCAATCTTTCCCGAGTGTAGTAACCATGTTGTCCCAATCCTCTATGTCATGTTTTAGAAGTTCGCCGGAGTGTCCTACGTGCCTTAGTTCGTGATAGATGATGGCTGTACGCTGGCTACTCGTCATGTTTACCAACGCATCTTTGCGTATCTCCATGACATACCAGTAGCCCCATATCTCCGCAAGTTCTTTGGGTGCCTTTTTAACTTTTGCTACCCAATCGGGCTTTTTGCTTGCCTTAAACTCGTATAGCGTATCTTCAAGGAAAAGGATTCTGTGTGATTTGATATGGCTTAGTTCCTCGAACTTGCGGACTAACCGCTTTGCCAACGGTTCGTATTTTTCATTTGCAATCCAATGTCTGTATCCAAACTTGCCATTGTTAATGCGACCAAGTATATGGACATTGCCCTCGTCAGTATTTTTTGTGTACTGTAACGAAAACCCACCTTCTACGGTTTCGTCAGTTTCGACGACACCGGAAACAGTGTCTGTTATGATGATGCGCTTTGCCATAATTAGCTCCCTCCGAGCCCTAGTTTGCTGAACAGGGCGGCTTTATTTTCTTCGCCTTTTTGTATGCGCCAGCTTTTGCCGGCTACTTCGATAAAGGCGCACATTTCAACCAAGCGGTTATAAATTCTATCGGATGGGTCGCGGTGTCCTGTTTTTGCGTCAACAATTGCCAAGTTGTTCCGCAGCTCATTTACCCTGTTCCCATCGTCAATGCGCAGGTTGGTTGTAATAATCGTGGGCTTTTTCGCCCGGTAGCGTGTATCTATGATTGTGTATAACTTGTCGTAACTCCACGCCGTTTTATGCTCCACCCCTAAATCATCAAGGATAAGCAACCCGGCGTCGTACAGCGTATTCATTACCTCTAACTCTCCAACATCACCGTTGCGGCTGTAACTGTCCGAGATAATACGCAAAATGCGTGAAACTGATATAGCCAACACAATTTTGCCTTGCCTGTAGAGTTCGTTGGCTATGGCAAACGACAGATAAGTTTTGCCGTTGCCGGCCTCTCCATGCAAGAGAACGCCGTGGTTGTTGGCACTTACGTCGTCCCAACTGTCGCAATAGCGTTTGCCAAACTCATACAATCCTTTGTTGTCGTCCCGGTGTACCCAGTTTTCAAATGTGGAACCGGTAAAATGTTCGTCCATTAGTGAGTAGGCTCTGAATTTGCTAACACGTCGTTCTAATGCGTCGCGCTCGTCGCGTTGCTTGTCACGTTCCATTTCTTCGTTCCGGCAACGACATGCTACGGGCATCCTCCGCATTACGCCTAAAAGTTCAACGTCAAATTGCCTTCTGCCACCACATTCCGGGCAGGTCGCTAAAGGCTTGCTAAAGTCCGTTTTCGACGATTCACCTATCTGGCGTGTTACTTCTGTGCCTGCGGTACGGTCAAACGGCTCGTAAGAATCGCCGTTATAGCTTTGTGGACGTGATTTTGGCATAGGGGTCTGGTTTGTCGGGGTCTTGCGATTGAGAATGTCCCCCATAGTTTCCATCTGGTCTTGCACCTCCTTGGGTTTTCATTTTTGCGTAAAGCTGGTCGTACTTTTCCCTAAAGTTTTTTGTGCTTAAAATATTGGCACTCCAAAATGGGTCTTTTACTGCAAATGCCAAAACTTGGCGCAGTTCCTCTGGTTCTTTGCCGTCAAGTCGTAATAAGCGGTCGATATGTATACACCACTTATACAGACCGGCATCGTCTTTTGGCACTCTAGCCTTTGGGTTTGACAATAAAATCTTGTCGGCAAGGAACTTGGAGCATTTGTAGGGAATGTCGTTTTTATCAAATACTTTTTCCTGCGGTGGCGCATCAGCGTCACCAGTAAGGGTTTTAATGCTTTTCTTTACTTTACTTTTCTTTACTTTACTTTGTGGATTACTGCCTACATTTCCGAGGTTATTGCATACATTTACGAAGTTAATGTTTACATAAACGCCGTTATTGCTATCAATAAGGCAATATTCCAAAAACATTGTTACACATGTTCGACGTTCTGTTGCGGCTAAAAAACGCCGCTGTATTCCCTTGGATGTTAATATTGAATAATCCTCAAAGAGTCTGTTTTCAAACAATCCAACCTGCAGTGATTTCTTCACAATTTCGTCTACTGCGCCCTCGCTAACCCCAACTTCGTCAGCAATTAGAAAAGGCATATCGTTATCCCACACAACATAATACCCATGCTTACGATAGATATTAGATAGCAGGCTGATTAGTATGACGGGTGCTACTGGACCACATGCTTTAACTATCTTCCTCACCTTTATGTCTTTGAGAAAATCAACTTCCAGCGGGTAGTAGTCAAGTCCTTGCTTTAACGGCCGTGCCATTCATCGAATCACCACCTCGTTATAAACTGCCCGTCTCTCCGGGCTGTCACGGTGTCAGTTTGTTTTTCCCTCTCACGTTAAAACTGGTGTCACCGTTTTCCAAAAAAGCACCGTTCCACGGATTGACCGTGCCCTACAGGCTTACCGCACCCCACTAAGCGGGGGATTGTACTGTTGCATCTGGTATCTCGTGCTTGCGCAGGCAAGGATTTGCACCTTGCATAGAGATTGTGCCGTAGGTTGCAACCTGCACAATTGCAGGAGACAGGGCTATATTTCCGACACATTAATTGGTGGAGGGCTACTAATGTCCTTTTGCGCAACTTTTTAACTTCCCCTACGCACGCACCATTCTCCTAGACCCCTGTTTCATTCGGTTAATTCCAAATTAGCGTCTACCTATTCCGCCACTGCGCTATTTACATGGGTGGGTAGGCGGTTAGCAGATTTCAAGTCTGCGTCTGATGCAACTTCCTAACCACGGCTAAGGTTGCGACCCTTAAATTCAAAACCGCTTTACCCATGTTGTTTTGGGAAGCACCTCACGGTGCTTTCGCTTGCGCAAACACACTCTAATGGTGCAATGCCGCTATCCCACAAGTTCATAATGAACTCCATTTGTTGCCACGGCGGTGTATACCTCGACCATGTGCCGCCGGTCATTCATGGTCGTACTAGGGCATGGGCGGCTCGAACACCCATGCTTGCCAATTGCCCTGTTGCACACTTTTACGCCAATGCTCGGCGTGTTTTTTAGTCGTTGATTATTTCATACTCACCCTTAATGGGAGTGTCGGGTTCCCCATCAAATTCGTTATTCGACGAGCTGTGGAGATATGGATTGCCATTTCCAAGGTTTACGTCCTTCCACAGCTTTCCTGTTTCGTCTTTGTAAACGGGTCTGTCCCAGTCGTCAATGCCTATAAATGTTAGTTTTCTCATGCTGTTTCTTCCTTCCTATTCGTTGAAAATAATTCCGTATACGTGATATTTACTCTCGAAAGTATCACGCCCAATTTGGTGGACTTCTGTATGATGTATTCTGCAAAGGCATAATTTCCGCATATGTCTATCATCGACGGTAGTTCTGTCACGTCCCATGCCGATAACGTCCCAGTGATGGATTTCGCCGTCCTTGCCGCACACAATACAGCGGCGGTGTTTCAAAGATGCATATATGGCGGCGTTTATATCGTCTGTGCGGTCAAGCACGGTGTCCATAAGTGGAATATTCCATTCCAATGCAAAATCAAGAATGTGGTTTATAAAGTGCCTTGCTGTAGTAATACTGCAATCGCTAAATGAAAAATATCTGTCGCCGGTAGCTGCTACATAGCGGTACTTCATAATCTCCTTTAGTTCCTCCGGCATATAGCCAGTGTAGTTTGCAATATCGCCCAGCGTTGCGTATGCTTTTTTGCGTTGCTCGGAGGTTATGTGCCTGCCATCATCTATCCTAAGCTCACCCTTCAAAATGCCGTTGTTGGTTAGTTTTAGCGTAGAATCTGTTAGGCTTTCGTCCGGTACAAGGACAATAAAGTACGTACCCTTGGGCGTTTCCTTATGGATTTTTGCTTGTATGGTTCTGTACATAAGTGGCTCCCAATCTAGTAACAGACATAAACCTCTGCTCCCGTCAGTTTTTGCACACGTTCTTTGAAGTTCTCTGCATGACCATTCCGCTCCGATATATGCAGAAGGTAAATTTGACGGACACTGCTCATGTCATTGGCTTGTAGCATTTCCAACAAGGTATCAATGCTCATGTGGCTATTCATAATCCGCTTCGCTACAAATGGCTCTATGTCGCCACTTCTGATGTTTCCCATAAGTATTTCGCGGTCGTAGTTGCACTCGCATAAAATATGAGTTAACCCGGCAAAGCGGTATTTTGTATAGAAGGAATCCGTAAGATAGAGTAGCTTGTCGCCTGTTATTTTTGAATGCATTACATATCCCAAAGGCTCTGCGCAGTCGTGTTCGACATCAAAAGCCAGAACATCAAATGTGCCGATTGAAAATGTTTCACGATCTTTTACAATTCGCAACCTATGTCCACTCCAGCCGCAGGCGTTGGCAGTGCCCTGTGATGTGTATACATCAACACTACGACGCATTAGGTCTGTGCCAGCTTTAGCGTGGTCGCCGTGTTCGTGAGTTATCAAGCAACCACCAAGGCTTGTGAGGTTAAAGTCACAACCTTTTTGTATGCTTTTGAATGGAATGCCAGCGTCCAACAGCAATGATGTTGTGCCGTCAGAAATCCAATAACTGTTGCCAGTGCTGCCGGACGCTAGTATTTTGATTTTCATGTTAGAAGTCTGGCCCATTGCCGCTACTCGGTGGCGTAGTATCGGCTGGAGTTCCATCGACATGGGGTTGCTCGGCATAGTCGGTTAAATTATGAATGTCTGCGTGGGGCGGCGTGTCCGGCGATATATCAATGATGGTAGCGTTTGCCTTCTCGTAAATTTCGGTCTGCGTATTCATTTCTGCAATGAGAGCTTCGCGCTCTTTCATGTGTTGGTAGTTATCGTCTACTTTTCTGGGGTCCCGTGGCATATTCCTAGAGCTGTAGATCTCACGCTTTAGGGTCTTGTAGTACATTTCATCCTTCCAGCCTTCAAGTTCAACATCAACTTGCTTACCGTCAACCCACCGTTTAGCCGTACCACCCCAAAATTCAGCGGCGGCGTGTTGTGGCTTGCGCTTTAGAATGGCGGCCAGCGGCATGAAAATTAGTTTGTTTTTTGTCGGGTCTTGATACTGGATATATCCAAAACCGCCTATGATTGCGCCGCGCGCAAAGGGATTGTTTACCTCAAACTCGTAGGATTCGATTTTGTTGGTCGCATTTCTTTTAATTGCTTTGAAGTGGTCGGTTTCATATACAAGTTCAACGACAACGTGTGTAGGTTTTTCTATGGCGTAGTTCTCTGCAATGTATTGAATGCCGTTGTACCCCGGGGTTAGCGTTATGTCATATTTGTCTGTTTTCTTGTTGCGGTATGGAACTGCGCTAAGATGATTGTCTTGCATCATGTCCAACCCCATTTTTGCATAGCACACAATATCCAAAATAAGGTCATGCATGTTGACGTTTTGCCATGTGCAAGATAGCGGGTTGTCATAGTCGCGATTTTTGTTGTTTTTGTTTTTGGCTATGCGGTTTTCTTCTGCAATAACTAACGCACGGTCTATGCGGATAAAATACCCTTGTACCAGTTGCTTTTGGTAGTCAGAAAGCTGTAGGCCGCCGGTTATGTTGCCGTTAAATTCTTTCAGCACCATAGCTGTAAAGCGTTCGCTTTGGCTTAATTTCGTTGGTTCGGTTACTGCCGGTGCAGTAGTTTGTGTTGTTTCCATAAGCAAAACCTCCTAGAATGTCGGAGCAGGCGTTGATGCGCCCACCGTGTCTAATGTCATTTGGTCGGGAGCAGGTGTGCCGGCCAGTGATGTGATTGTTTTCAGCAAGCGTATGTCGCAACCTACTTCGCTGGGGTCTACGCCTAGTTTTATAACTTTTGCCGTGTTGTGGCTCGTGCGGACAGGGGCTAGAACAATGTCGCCAACTGCCAGAGGGATTTTTGCAAAGTAGCTGTATTCCCGTGTGGAATATTCTTCGGGATTGTGCGTACTTTGGAATACTACAGATACAATCTTCATGGGCTACTGTCCTTTCTGTTTGTCAAATTGCTTACGTCTTTTTGTCCCTGCGCCGTTGTGCCCGGAAAGTTTGTCATCCTTCCTTTTTACGGGAGCGCATTTGCTGGTGCAGTATTTAGCCCTGCGGCATTTTTCGCATATTCCATCACTTAGCCACTGGTCTTGTTCTTGACTGTTCATGGCGTTGCCTCCATTCTAAGAACTTTGTCTGTTTCACTAACCACAAGTCGGATTACCTGCGGCGAGATACGCTGTAGCTGGGTCACACTTTCGGCGTTGTCTACGAACACAGGAACTTCAATTTGCCAGTGCTTGGACAGCGCATCTATTATTTCTAACCCGGCATTTGTTCTGGCGGCGTTATTTGCCAACGTGTAGGGTACTAGCTTTGCATCGCCCGGCACCATCACTTCGCAATCTTCCTTTATGCCGCCGTTAACTTGGTCGATGAACAATCGAAAGCGTACAGACTTGAATTTGCTGTTAATTTTGTCCGTCAGCATGGCGACCTTTGCCTTAATAAATTCTTCGCATAGATAGACCCCTTGCTGTAGCCGTTCGTATTCTTGCGCTAGTTGCTTATCCTGCGCCATCAATTCGTCAATGCGCTTGGCTTGGTATTCAGCCATACCGATGGAACTTTTTTCACCCATAAGCTGGCTAACCCGCAGGCGTAACTGCTTTATCTCCTCGTCCAGTAGTGTCGCCTGTTGTGCAATTGCAGTGTTTGCTTGGTGTCCGTTGGTTTGAAGGTCGGCAATTTGCAATGAGATTGTCGTGTAGACTTCCGTTTCTTCAAAAAGCTGCGTTGGTTTTATCGTCTGTTCAGCCGCCGCAATAGAAGTCACATAGTTAGCAAGCGCACCTTCCATGCTAAGGATTTCGCCATCCAGCACACTAATTTCTTCTTCTAGCCCAGCAATCATTTCTTTACTGCATTTTTGTTGTCCGGTGTTATTTGTTTCCTCTAGTCTTTTTGACTTAGAAAGGTTAAATGTTTCTTTCGCTTGCGCAATATCTTCTTCCGGGAGCGCACGATTACAAGTAGGGCAAATCTCGTTGCCGGTCCATTCTTCGGCAGATATTTGAGAATAGGTATTCAAGAGCGTTTGACGTTGCGCAAGCATATCTCCGTGCTTACGACAAAGTGTTGCTTTTGCATTTTTTTTGTCTTGCAGGGCATCCTTCATACTTTGTTGGTTGACCCGCAAAGTATTGATGTTGACGTATGCCGCCTCATTTTGGGAACTTGTTTCTTTTGCGTGGTTGGCCCTTGCTTCCGCTAACTGCGTTTGCAGTGACGCAACCTGCTTGCGAATAGTTTCGGCGGTAGAATCGCCCGATAAAAGTTGACGCTTTTCATCTTCTTTTGCATTGACTGTGGCATTGATGCTTGCAAGTTCCGCATCAATTTTTGCAATGTCAAGTGTTGATACGTCTGGCATAGCCTTTTGGGCCTCGTCTATACGTGCAGGAATGGTTTGTAGTTCTTTGTTTATTTCTTTGCGCTTACCATCTGCGATTTTTTTATAATCGTCTATGGGGTAGTGTTTGTCGGATGCGCCCGGTATTGCTAAAAATGTTAGTAGGTCTCTCAGTTCCAGTGTACTGTTTATTACATCTATGTCTGAAACATCACCGCACATTTCCAGCAATATTTTCCTGCGGTCTGTCCATGGCAGATTTTCGGCAAAATAGTTTGGCATCATGAGTAGCTTTAGACGCTCCTCTTTACCTATGGCATTTTCCACGTAGGCTTGGTACTCTTTCTCTTTTGATGGAACGCCATCAATGAAGTAGTCAACTATATGGCCATTAAATTCCTCAACGGAAGAACCACGTTTTAGCTTGTAGTCCTCTTTGTAGATTTTTTTAAGTGTAATTAGCTGACCATCGGAAAGTGCAAACTTGCCCTCGACACTGTGGTCGAGATAGTGAACGTCGCCGTCTAAGTCTTTTGTCTTTGGAGTATAATTTTTTGCCCCGGTGCTTGGCTTTCCAAAGAGTAACCATGTAACAGAATTGAATAGTGTTGTTTTCCCGGTGGCGTTATCTCCAAAAATGGTAGCGTTCGCACCGCTAAATTCGTATTTGGCTTCTCTTACCCCTTGGAAATTAGATAGGTATAAGCTGTGTAATCGCATTTCAACCTCCTAGTAATTATTTTTGAGAAACCCTTGTCATGCCCTTGCCTTATTTGGTAGAATGGGGCAAAGGTCTTACTCAACAGGGGGTTTCCCTCGTGAGTGTCTTTGTGTGATTAAGCCGCTTCCTCGTTCCCCAACGTGTGCGGCTTATTTTTTTGTTCAGCATCAGTAACAGCCTTTTTCTTTGCTGGTGGTCTGATTGTGTGGTCAATGACCATAAATGCAAACAGTAGACCAAGTGCAATAGGTGCAAACTCCCCGCCCACTGCGTCATAGCCACGCTCCGCATAGGCTATGTCTTTCAAAACAAGCGTTGTGACTAAGGTTATCAGCGCAATGGTAGAAACCAGAGCAATGCATTTCCAAAATCTAACCTGTACATAAATATCCCGCATATTTTCACCTCTAAGCCGCTGAATTTATTGTGTTCCATCGGTTGCGTGGCATATTTAATATGCT
>Ga0123355_10018594_pt1 | contig 11035 bp, 10 predicted proteins | sample TergutEmb28metaG_3_FD_89872 | JGI IMG/M metagenome (GOLD analysis project Ga0123355, IMG submission 89872) | Embiratermes neotenicus P1 segment gut microbial communities from Petit-Saut dam, French Guiana - Emb289 P1 | ecosystem: Host-associated > Arthropoda: Insects > Digestive system > Gut ...
AGAGACAGGTGGCGGACGCTTGTGAGTGCGGTAATGAACCTTCGGGTTCCATGAAATGCGGGGAGTTTCTTGACTAGCTGCAGACCAGTTAGCTTCTCAAGAAGGACTCTGCACCATGGAGTATGGAGTAAACTCGATTTAGCTGAAGAAAATATAGTGACATATTTCTGTTTTGTGAGCATTATACTAGACCTGTGATATATCTAAAAACATATAACTCCAATGTATAGCGGTTATTCTTAAATAACTTTGTGTTATGACTTTGTGAAAGCACTATTACTGGTGCTCTCTTTTCAGCAACTCCAACAAAAATTTTGGAATTTTCTCCCAAAACTCTTCCTCTTCACTAAGACATTCTGCTTACTTACAAAGAGAAGAAAGTAATGCTACTTTTTTCCACAAAGCTTGTAAATATCATCAAAAAGTTCCAAATATTAGTTGCCTGTTTCCCATTTACAGCTAAGTAGATGAAGAATGTTGTAGTAAATGTAAACTATAAGCCTAAATATATAAGAAGTTTAATTGAAATCTGAACCAAGATGCAAAGGCTTTACATTTACTTATATAACTTGAATAAATCACCACATACTAGAGGAGGTGTTAGAAATCACCTTCTTCAATTCTCAGGCATGTTGGACACCTGGTAAAAAGATGATTAAATACTGTTTGAGGTTCTTTTCTAGAAATTGCTGATACTGCACATAATGTTTAACAGCAGCTGTATGATTCACATGCTGCCAGTCTTATTGCTGCACATAAGGTAAATGGCACCATCTTGGACACAGTCCAGTTTAATCTGCAGCCAGTAACAGGCATGTGAAGCTTAGTTCAATGTACATTTCTATTTTCCTTGAGAATGCAGCACTGTGGAAACCTGTAAGGAAAAATATCTATGAAAATTGTCATAGGAATTTTAAAATATAGTTTCTCAGTATTTCAGTTCCTTAAAACTCAGGTGTGTCTGATTATTGAAGGAGGTTTTGTCCAACACTTACTGTAACATGGAGTAAGGTGTATAATACACATTACTTTAGGAAATGTAAGGCTGTTAATTTTGCCATGTGTCTGGGTTAGATTATCAGTTGAACTCACTGAATGACAAAGATATTAGAAAATTTGTTGGGATTTTATAATTTCCATAACAGAATAACCGTTGGATGAAGAGAGGTATTGCACTGGTGCCAATGAAGTATGAAATACAATATACTGGCAACTTCTCTGCACTTGTGTCTATATATGCTGCAGATGGAACAGTGGCTGTGACGCATGGCGGTGTTGAATGTGGACAAGGAATTAACACTAAGGTCAGTTAAACTGATTACATCTCAGAGCAAATCACAGATTTTTGTAGTATAGCAATAAACTTCAAAGAACTCTCATGTTGCACTAAATATCTGATAGAATATACATATACATATGTGTGTGTGTGTGTTACCAGCAGTACTACTTGTATAAAGTGTAAGTAAATACAGTTGATCTTTACTGCCTGTGGGTTGTGCAACATTAAAGGAAGACTATGTTGTCATACTGGCTTTTACTTAAACATTACTAACCATATAAAATCAAAATTTTATTTTCTCTTATTACATGTGACTGTGCTGTAATTACATTCATTCCTTACGATAGTAGTGAAGGTTGCTTATGCTTCAGTTACTCAGAAAGAAGTTGTATATTCCATTTCTAGGCATATTGCCATCCCTGCAGAAGACCCATTTAAATTACCCAATCCACCAATATGCTTGTAGTAATTCATAGAACTATGTGATCCATCCATCCATCCATCCATCCATCCATCCATCCATGTGTGGTGCTACAGCCCCTTCTGGGCCCTGGCCACCCTCAAAAGTCACCTCCATTCTTCTCTATCCATAGCTCATCTCCTCCATCCTTGTATTCCTAGCACCTTCATGGATCTTACTAAAACTAAGTGTTGGGGCCATTTCAATTTCTGTTTTATTTTGAGTAGTTGTAACAACCACTTTATATGAAGACCTACCAGCATTTGTGTGTCTTTGAGCATTGGCATCCCTGGACTGAACATGTGCATTCCTGCTGTTCTCATGCCTGGATCTTTTGACATTCTTGTTGTGTAAATGTGCAGTTTTCATGAAGTATTTGGACTTGGTGTGCAAGTTAACTCCAACTTCATGGAGCAGAGATCTTCTTGAGATGCTAACATGTTTATCAGCTAGTCAAAAAATTCCCCACATTTTATGGAACCCAAATGTTCATTACTACATTGACTACAGTCCACCACCTGTCCCTATTCTGAGCCAGGTCAATCCAGTCTGTGCCCCACTATTCCACTTCTTGAAGATCCATTTTAATATTATCTCCCCACCTATGCTTGGGTCTTCCTGGTGGCCTCTTTCCCTCAGGTTTCCCCACCAAAACCCTGTATGCAGCTTTTCTCTCCCCCATACATGCTACATGGTCTGCCCATCTCATTCTTCTTGATTTGATCACCTGAATGGTATTTGGTGAGGAGCACAGACCATTAAACTCCTCGTTATATAGTCTTCTCCACTTCCCTGTTACCTTGTGCTTCTTAGGCCCAACTATCCTCCTCAGCACCCTACTCTCAAACACCCTCAGCCTATGTTCCTCTGTCAGTGTGAGCAACCAAGTTTCACACCCATACAACACAACAGGCAAAATTAGAGTTCTGTATATCTTAATCTTTAAATTTTTGGGTAGCAAACTGGAAGACAGAAGATTTCTGCACTGAGTGATAGCAAGCATTCCCTGACTTCAGCCTTATAATCTGATTATAGATTTTGATTCATTAGTGTTTTCCCAAAATATTTTAACTGTTCCATAATTTCAAAGGATTTATTATCAGTCTTGATATTGTGACTTGGTCCTGCATTCTTATCTCGAGACATGACCATGTACATAGTTTTCTTAGCCTTAACTTCTAGACCAGTCTCCTTACTACCAACTACTAAAGCTTCTGTGTTTTCCTGTATAGTATATATGCTTCCACCCAGTGTATTAACAACAGGAGCATACAATAGAAGCTGATGTGTACCCTTTAATTTAAAGCCGTCCTGGTTTACCTGAACCCTCCAAATGGCATATTCTAAAACAAGGTTGAAGAGCAATGACAGTAAATAATACCCTGGTTTCAAAAGCAATAAAAATAAGAAACATGTCAGACAAATGTCTGCCTACACAGACTCTGCTATAGGTTTCATTTAGATGCATTTCTAATAGCTTAACTAGTTTCATTAGAATACCAAACTCAGTGAGAATATTATATAAGACCTCCCACCTAACTGAATCATAAGCTTTCTTGAAGTCTATAAATAGCTGAAGCACTGACTCATTGTATTCCCATTTTTTCTCAAGTGTTTGATGAGTGCAGAATATATGATCAGTAGTTCACCTGTTACATTGGAATCCACACTGATGATCCCCAATAATTTTCTCTGTATATGGAGTTAGCCTGGACAGCAGGATGCTGGATAAAATTTTGTATGTAGTTGAAAAAATTATATGCTTCCATAATTGCTACAATCTGTTTTATCACCCTTCCTATAAATAGGTACAATGATTGAAACCTTTCACTCCTTGGGCAATTCCCTTTATTCCAAACAGACTTAATAAGTTGATGGATCTCAGAATAAACTGTCATACCTCATGCTTTAATCAATTTTGCTGGAATATGATCACTACCTGGTGATTTGTGTCTTTCTAGCTTTTCTATAGCCATCTCAAACTCATGGGCACAAGACTCAGACACTAGTGGCTCTGTTGTCTGTAATTTGTCTGCCTAACATCATTAACCCATTGTGCATTCAGTAGGTAAGAGAAATGGTTCCTCCACCTAGCCAAAATACTGTGGGAGTCTGTAATTAAATCACCCTTCTCATTCTTTACTATACTGTTTCATGCAAGATAGAATTTAAAATTAATGATGTAGTGCTTCAATTCCATGTGCCAAAAGCGGTAAATCTGGTGCTTCAGTTAGTCTGGGTTTTCTGTGAATTTTGGCAACAGTTGTGTGTATTAGGAATTGTGCATTGATTGTAACACTGTTGCTAGGATTTGTAAAGTGATTGAGCTCTGACTTTTGTGCCATGCATACATTTTCTAGTTTTTATAGATTATCATTGCTTTGATTAATGAATGCAGTGACTTTATTGTATCTGTACTTCTAGTCCTTGTGACATTGCATGTTGATGCAACAGAGTTTAAAAAATGAGGTAACAGACACTTTGATACTAAGAACTACATTCTGCCTTTGATGAGACATGGGTACCAGATGATACAAATCAGACCTTCACATACTCAACATTGTTATTTAAGCATTTGTCCCACTTGACACCAAGGCTTTTATCCTAGGGTAGAAGAAACTGGTGTCAGGTGTCTGTAGTCAGAAGGTGACAGCTTGTTTCATGTTGGTATCTGAAGGAAATTGCTTGCCAGTCAGGTACTTCTTAAGGGCTCCAAGGAGATGGAAATTACTGAGCCCCCTGCTGCCAACCAGACTTGTGACTGATTATGATGCTAAAGTTGGGAGATAAGGGACCACACTCCCTACATTTCCTGTCTAGTGACACTTATTTACATCTGTTTAGACCTCTTAAGAAGCACCAGGCAGGAATGCAGTTTGCAGCAGATACTGGTGAAGAGCAAGCTGTCCCTTCCTACCTACAGACACTCTGTACCCATTTTTTTTTCTACATTAAGCAGCAAACTGTGGGGCCATGGTGAGACAAATCCTTAAATGTCAAATGTAAATTCTGTCACTTCAGGCTGATAGAAGAATAAAATGGCCTACTTGAAAATGTAGCTACATGACTAATTATTCCTATGCACTTTATAGGTGTTTTGTCTTTTCTTAATGTAAACAGTAGTTTTTTCTTAACACTGAACAGGGCTTAATGTTGTATTCTTTTAAATGACAAATGATGCAACAAACTGACATCCCTAAATGCAATTATCAAATGCTTACTTATGTACTTACTCCATGGAGCAGAGTCTTTGAGAAAATAACCAGTTCTCAGCAAACATTAAAAATAAATCTAATTTACATCTACCACCTTCAAAATTGACGGTTTTCCTGATTGGACCCTATTACTCTGGAATTAAGACCTTCAATAACTTGCCCACCTATGTGAAGAACCTTCTCCAGACTAAGAAACAATTCAAAAGGACCTTGAAATAATACTTGCACTCCAACTCTTTTTAAAGCTTAAATGAATTTTATAACTAAAATAGACTCTAAAAATTCTAAACTTATAATAATTTATTGACATTGTTTTATTATTAATCAACACTGAAATGTTATGTTACAAATATTGTTAGAGACAACATATATTTTGTAAATTCAGACTGCTACTTTAGCTTACTGTCTGTCACAATTCTAATTTTACTTTATTTGATCACCACATGAACCTTACAACGTAGGTTGATATGTATTAGTATTTAGTGCTTGCATATACATTTTTTATCTCTAAAATGTGACACATATTATATTTAATATGCAAATATTTTGATTGTCTTTTTCCATGTTTTTCTTGTACATATTTTGCCTTATTTTATGTTACACAAATTTTGACATGTTCTATATCCTATGGGCTATGGCCCCATGTAGCTGGATTGAATGAACAAAATAAATGAATATAAGTATAAAACCATCAAATGCTAGTGCTTTAAACTGTGAAAATAATGGTAGCAATTAATCTGATCTACAAATCTGAATTAAACCCTGAATTCATATGGAAGAGCAGGGCAGTAAGTAACATGGCAGTTTGTTACAGGTGGCACAAGCAGTAGCCTGTACACTGGGCATTGACCTGGGACTTGTCTGTGTAAAACCCAGCAACAATTTGACTTCACCAAATAATGCATCTACTGCTTTTAGCACAACAAGTGAACTCTGCACATACGTATGTATTGTAATCAACAGTCTGAATTCTTTATTTCCTTTTATGCTGCTGCTATATGTCAGCATTCTGCTTCAGTTGCAGTTTGCTCTTCTTGTAACTTAAAATTAAAAATGTTATTGAGGATTGACACATAAGGTTTGACAAAGAAAAGCTAATGATAAACACAAAAGAAGTGCCAATCCTAGTGGCCATGTAGTCTAAGGCCTGTAAGCTTGCAGGGATTTCGGGTTCGAATTTCACCATGGGCATGTTGTACAGATATAAATCTCTGCAATGGGCTGATCCCTCACCAAGAAGAGTTCTGCCAAGTGTGTATGTGTCATTGAGTGTGCTCAGGTGCAGCAATTACCCTCTACACCTATAATGAATAAGGATGCGGGTTCGATTCCCGATGGTGTCAATGAAATTTTTCATTGACATAATTCTTTCAGCCACACCATGACACCAAGATCAACTCAACCTGTAACAGAAATAAGTACCAGGGATATTTCCTGGAGGGTAAAGGCGGCCAGTGCATAGGGCTGACAACCTTACCACCTTCGTGTGCCGACTGTCTTGAAATCTGGGAGCCACAAACCACCTGCAACCCACAGGGCCAATCGAGGCATATACAGGAATTGCTTTAAGTTACAGAGAGTAGAAAGAAGAGGTCAGACTAAGAAAAAAAGAAAGAAAGAAAAAAGAAAATACAATAGCAATGTCATTTCATACTATATAGAATAGAAAGCCTTTAAAACCACAAGTCAGTTTTGATAATATGAATGGTGTCTATAAAGCAAAATTAAAATTTCTAGGCATACATATCACTGAAAAACAAAAATTCAACGTCCAGGTGGGGTTGTTATGCCCAAAATTAAGTAAAGTATGCTACATTATCATATCTTTAAAGGAAGTAATGAGTGGTGTTAGTAGGTGTACGTTATGTAGACATATATTTAAGGATTTAATATATCAGTACAACAAGTAGCTAGTTCATACATACTTGATATAGTATGTTACATTAAAAGTACAAATAATCTCTAAAGCAAAATGTACAAATTCTTAATTATAATATGCAACAAAAAAAAAATTAATTGTCCATGTTCAGTTCTGTAATACAAATTCTTGCAGGAACAATGTAGTGATTGTGGGTATTAGAGTGTATAATAAGGGGCCAGATCACATACAAAAATTGGACCAGAACAAATCCTCTAACAGGGAGTTGAGATCTTTTCTGCTACAACGTGAATATTATTCAGTGGATGAACATATGTCATACTTTTTACACCTGGATTGTATTAATATGTGAGCTCAATCATATGTTATGTCTAACTGCTTAAATTTTGTATTGCTATTTATTATATTGTATTGGTTGGATGTCAGTATATCATAAGTTGTGTTTTGAAATATATACATTATAAACTGAAGTTGAGGTGTCCAGTATCACACATGTGACTAAATGAATGAATGAAAAAACTAAACTAAATTAAACTAAACTCTTATTCACATTTTCAAGTATGAACTTCATGTCTGTGGTTTGTAAATTACTATATAAGAATCTTTTCCATATTTGACTTCTGGCAACGAACATTGCAGTAAGTGGTTAATGTTATTTATATATGTGAGGTTGTGAGGTCCCAGGTTTATCGGCCAGCAATCCTGATTGTTTATTGTGACTTTCCTCAGTTCCTTCAGACATCTTGGCTAAAACCTTAAAACCAGACACATTTTACTACATCCTTATTGACAATCCATATTCTAGTATGGCATTACATAAATAACATTATTTTCAAAGTGTCATTGAATAAATCAAGAAACAATAATTACTTCTTTCTATACTCTTGTCAGTTAGTTCATCATTAACATTCATCATGCCAAACATGCTATTTAACCTATGCTTTTAATACTGTAAAGACCACATTAAATTAAAATTATTCCAAATTTGGATGGATGTGTTCCTCCTCTATACCAAAAATTTGTCATCCATGAGAAATAACAGAAACGATACATTCTCTCGAATGATGTGACTGTCTGTAATATATACTCCAGTTTATCTAAGAGTAACTTTCCTGCCTAATGGTGGATGTGGTAAGTTCCTCAGAAATATTGGTACCCATGCACCACTCTATATGATGTCAGACACCAGAAGAGAATAATTTTCACCCAGTTCTACCCATATAATTTCTTCTGTCCTGCTGTTTTTCACTAGAAACACTTTTGTGTAAATTGAAATTTCAAATCTGTATCCTCATCAAAGACCTTAAATAAGGTAGTGTTTCCTTGTTAGGCACATTCACAAAATTGCAAAAAGTGACTGTTTGCTTTATCATATCTGTCTGTCTGGCCGCACGGTACAACTCTGCTTCCACTGAATGGATTTTCATAAAATTTGATATTTGAGCATTTTACAAAAATCTGTCAAGAAAATTCAAGTTTCATTAGAATTCATTAAAATATGACAAGAAACAGGTACTTTACATGAAGACCTAAGTACATTTATGATATCAAGCTCAGTTCTATGTAGAATGAAAAATGTTTCATACAAAAGTTGTGAAGAAAATCAATACACACGTTTCAGGTTAAAAAACTTTTTTTTTATGAAAATCGTACCGTTTATGAGATAATATGGAAAAATATGGTAGGATCAGACAGGCCACAGGTAACAGTATAATACAGTGCAAGCGCATTGCATGCTGGATACATATCGCTACAAACACACGCTCAGATTATGTAATAATTATTGCGTTTAGATGGCAACAATGGTTATGTGGCTGCACCTCAGTGTTACATTTATATGTACGTTGATAGTCTTGTTAGTGTTTCACATCAATATGATATGAACTGTAGTAATGGGTATTGGATAGTACGTAACATATGTTACAGTCATTGTCTTGTACACATAGCCCTTGTTTTAAGCATTTTTGCCATAATGCCACTTGCCATTATAAACTACTCCATTATTTACATCCTCTCTTTTTTGGTTTAACGCCCTTTGTCTGACTGCGCCGTATTACACTAACCCCATGGCTTTTCCATTATTTCTTATATGAATATCATTTTTGATTTATGCCTTTTTTGATTCACATTCACTTTGTTAGGAACACAACTAGGTTGTAAAAGAAGGGCCTGGTGTATTATGTAAAGTAATGAGCTGAAAAACATGTAATTTGTCTAGCATATTTACTTTTATGTTTGACAGCAATGGATGATGTATGTTTTTAGTGACACTGTGAAATTAGTACGTTGGCAGTTTTTAAACATAACTACAACTTTGATATGAAACATTTTTATTTGAGATCCATTTTCAGTAAAGGTAAAGTAGGTAAAACTGGATATGTTTGATGTTACTGCAGCATCAGTTCAAAACACTTTTACAGAGATGGAAACATGTAAGTGAAAATATTTACTTCTGGAATGCCTCTTTTATTTAGCCTAAAGCTGGTAAGGCTACCTAAGCAGTTAAATACCATGGTGTAGACTAGTTAAGTGACAAAAGAACTTACCATCTATATTCTGTACTTTGTTAAGGCTGCAGTACAGTGCTGTAAAGAACTCTTGAAACGGATGGAACCAGCAAAAATGGGTCTCAAGAATCCCACATGGCCACAATGGGTACAGGCTGCTTTTCAACAAAATATTGATCTTTGTGCTACACATATGTAAGTTGATACAGTTCCTGATGTAGATTATTTTCTACAGATAAATTGGTGGAGGGGAAGGAAACATTAAACTTATACTGTGAACAGTTTATAACAAGGGATGGGACACATTAGTTTCTTTATTAATAAAAATCATTTAAAAATTTCAGAGGAAATATATTATGGTTCTTTTGTTTCCATGAGCAACCCTGTCTGAGATCATACAGTAAATCTGCCATCTTGTCTTTGGCAATAAAATTAACACTGGCTAAGGAAGATAAGTAAATGGCATTGCTTTTGCAGTCAGTGAAGTAGAGACTTTTAAGAGTTGGCAGAATGATCTCTTAATGAGAATTATACTGAGACAAGAGTTTTAGTTAGCTGTTCATTTAATAGGGCTTCAGCAAGTGTGGACACCATGTGTGTCAAAGATGTGATAATTATGAATACTTTAATATGCTAGCCCAGTCTGAGTCTTCATTGACAGAGATGGACCATGAAATCCTCAGTAAAAGTAGCTGATATCTGAGTGAAGGTTCAAACCAAGGACTACCTGGGTATGAAGCAGATGAAATACATGTTTACAGTAATGACCTTAAGACATGCCTGGATACATTACCTATTCAACTACAGAGTAGTATATGTAACCATTATGCCTTTCCCAGGACTGCTGCCCACACTATTCTGTCCAGTTTAGGTTACATTCCACTTTTTTTGGTTATGCTAGGGGATACTGGGGTACTTTGCTTAGGAGAAACCTGTGGCTTTGTATTTTAGCAGTTGACCATCTGTCATGTGCTTTCAGCCTCATAATTTGATTATGGTTCCCATTTGTATGTTTCTGTTCCCACACATTATTGTAATTAACCATATGAGACACCACCTGACTTGTAAAATAGATGTATCAGCTTGCACTGAGAACAGAGTGGAAATTTGTTTCTGATTGCACATCACATACACGTGTTTCTGTTTGTAGGTACCCATACAATGATGATGTCAAATCATATGATATTTATGGCGCTACAATTTCTGAAGTAGAAATTGACGTGCTAACTGGACGATATCAAGTGAGTTCTGCATTTGTATTTACAGCAGGATGTGTGTTTATATATTTTAATGTCATGCTGCAGATCTCAACATTTATATAGTGTGTGTTATAAAATCATATTCTCGTTAAGTGACTAACCATTTTAATATAAAGGCAGACTGTAATTGATAGATTTGTTGATAAAGACATATGTATTGAATAAAAACACACATCCTACAACACTTATTTCATGTACATTAAATCATTTCTTACTTCTGGCCATGCACCTTGTGTATAGCTGTTCTGACATCTTGTCTAGGTGTGTTTGAAAAATTGCAAAAGTTTAGTCCTGTCTGTCTGTCTGTGCTTCATCTGTAATTGTAATTGTAATTGTAATTTATTTGCTGTCCATACATCCAAGATAGGATACAGTCCTGTGGATATAGACATTGTCATATACATATTGTCTAACGTGATGTACAAGTACAATGAAA
>Ga0123355_10018595_pt1 | contig 11035 bp, 10 predicted proteins | sample TergutEmb28metaG_3_FD_89872 | JGI IMG/M metagenome (GOLD analysis project Ga0123355, IMG submission 89872) | Embiratermes neotenicus P1 segment gut microbial communities from Petit-Saut dam, French Guiana - Emb289 P1 | ecosystem: Host-associated > Arthropoda: Insects > Digestive system > Gut ...
AATTGGTTACTACTAAATTTAAGTTGGGAGGGCTACATGAGAAGCATGTAGTGGCAACTTGGAATCTTGGGAACCATCTCAGCATTTGCTTTTAGGCACAGGGAAACCAAGAAAAACCTGTGTTGAGGTGGCCAGTCGCAGGACCTTCCGGATACTGACTTCTAGCCAGCAGTCCAGCATCTAAAGTAAAAACAGCAATACACATAAGATAAAAACACACACAAGACAACTACAACAAAACACACGAGATAACATGTATATGTACAACATGTACAAAAGATAAAAACACCCAAGCAAGACAGTACTGTGTACAGTTTCTTGTATTTTTTTTTTTTTCTCTTTCAATCATTAATTCACTCACGCTTTCACCCCAGTCTTTCACTTCTCATCACTTACTACTACTATGAACCTTTTCCATAAAGACTCGTCCCCCCCACCCCACCCCTTCCCTAACTGCACTGCACTTCACCACGTTCCAGTTCACTTTGCTTCGTTCACTTCACTTTATTGCACTTCGCTACACTCCACGTTAGATAACTTTTCACTTCACTTTAGACTTTTCACTTCGCTATACTCCGCTTCTCTACACTTTTCGATGATTTCCAGCACACTTTACTTCATTTTAACCCTTTACCTGCTAATGTGGAGAATATGGTGAGCTCCGAATAATGCTAGCAGATGGCAGATGCGAATTAAATCGGCTTTTAAAGGGTTAATTCAACTCAATTATCACTTTCCTTACCCTCTTTTTAAAAGTGATTGGTTTGCAGGGGAGAATTCCTACCACTTCTGCCGGTAACTGGTTCCAGTGTTGGATGGTCCTATTTACAAAAGAATATTTCCCTATATCCGTCCTTTGCCTCCTACTCCTAATTTTCCTTTCATGATCTACCCTGCTCGGATAGTGTGGCCGTTGTAATCTGTCACCAATAGGCTTCCACGCGCGTTCCCCAGAGTATGCTTTGAAGAGGGCACATATGCATGATAACTTTTTACGCGACGCCAAAGTTTCCCAGTTCGGACTGTTCGTATGATGTGCTAATTTGGCTGCTTTCTTTTGCACCCTGTCTAACGCACTTATTTGTCCCTGTGCGGATCCCAGCACGCGACCCCATATTCAAGAATCGGACGTACAGGTGACATGTAGGCTAAACGTTTCGTATTACTATTACCCTTTTTTAGTATTCGCATTGTGAAATGTAGTGCTTTCCAGGACTTTTTCACCGCGTAGTTAACTTGATCCGTCCAACTTAAGTCGCTGCGTAAGATTATTCCTAAATATTTACAACTGCTTGCTTCCGGTATTAATGTGCCCATTAACGAATAATTTAGTGGATCCTTTACCCTAGCTCTCGTGAAGTGAATTGCCTTACTTTTACTTGGATTTATTTTCATCGCATTTTCAACCGCCCACTCCCCCAGCCTCTCCAGGTCTTTCTGCAATTTTTCCATGTCTGCATTATTTATAATTTTTCTCAGAATTACACAGTCATCAGCAAAAAGTCTAATAGTTGATTCCGTATTCCTCCAAATATCGTTTACCTAGGCTAGGAACGGAAGAGGACCTAACACGCTTCCTTGCGGTACACCTGACGTTATTGCTTCAGATAGTTGCCCTCCCACCCTGACTCTCTGCGTACGACCTAAAAGGAATTCCCTTATCCATACCACTACGCTAGAATCCACGCCCGAGTTTTCAATTTTAGTTAGCAACCGACCATGAGGAACTAAATCAAAAGCTTTCATAAAGTCAACTATAATAGCGTCAATTTTGTCTCCGTTATCTAGAGAGTCCACAATGTTCTGGCATACCGTGATTACTTAACTTTGCCACGCATATCCCGGTCTGAATCCATGTTGACCCTCGTACAGCCAATCATTCTTATCCCACACTTGCCTTAGCTATGAAGCTATAACGTGTTCCATTTGCTTGCAAACTACCGAGGTTAAACTAACCGGTCTATAATTCGTGACTAATGATCGATCGCCCCCCATGTGAAGAAGAATCACGGTGGTTCTCTTCTAGTCACCTGGCAGTGTACCATTATTCATTGTTATGTCTAGTAGTCGTGCGAGGTACGGAAACATGGCTTCCCCACCCAGTTTAAGAATTTCTCCAGAGACCCGGTCTGGTCCTACTGATTTGTTTTTCCCTATCGCTTTAATCCTTCTCCTAATTGTTTTAATATCGGTGATGAATGGATCGCCTGTGTCTTCACTCTGTATATGAAGAATATTGCCCTCGCTGCTGAATACTGTCGAAAAATAAGAGTTAAACGTATTGACCTTTTCTATCGCGTCTGTAATGATCCGTCCGTTACAGCCCTTGATGGCGGGAATATTTTCCTTATTTCCTTTACGCCTTTTTACGTATTTGTAGAAATCAGACCAACATTTACCCTGTTTGCTTAGTATTGATTTTAAGAATGCCTCCTGTGCCGATTTCTTGGCTGCAAGTAGCTGCTTGGATAGTTGTTTCAGTTTTTCTGTACAGCGTACTCCTATTCTTCTATTATATATTTTTGTGACCTTTGATTTTAATCATTTAATCTCCTTGTTGTAATATCCGGTGTCCGAATTTTTTCTAAGTGTTTTGTGTGGCACAACATATTCTGTACTCTTGTATGCTATATTTTTGAAATTATTCCATATCTCCTCCACGTTGCTGCCGTTGCTTGCCCATACTACAAATTTATTGCGGAGGAAGGTTTGTAAGCCTGAGACATCTGTTTTGTTGTAAACCGGGACTACCCTACAGTTTACCCGCAGCAGAACCAGCGGTTTACCCTCAGATATGTGCCCCACTGTCGCCGCTATGCTTTCCTCTGCAGATGCCTCAGCTGTAGATTTAAACATTGGCCCCACCTCATCTTCCCTACTCATGAAGATACTAGGCACTGGTCCATCTTCCCCATGTAAAGTCTTTTGTTCCTCGATTGCTGATCATCGTGTTTCCCTGGAATCCCTCTTCTGTGATTTCCATTGTTCAAAATTTGTCACATGTTACTCTCTGCCGATCCTCCAACATCAAGTCCACTAACTCTAGCAAATAGCTGTCCAATTCGTCTCTTTCCTCTTCCATTCAGATGCAATCAAACTCTAGTGAAGTCCCTGTCCTCTATCCAGCTGTAAATGTGGGAACGTATTCTGTAGCTGAGGTTATTATTAACTTCTGAAGATAGAATCTATTCTGTGAAGTTAATTATGATTTCCAGTGGTGTTTCCTTTGACTTCCTACCTTATCATGTTTTATGTTTATTGATTGCCGATATATATCTTTTTAGGCAGTGGTCACTACAGTACAGACAGTAGGCTGCATACCGGTCAGATTATGTTTCCTTAAAGTTAATTAAATGTTCACAGTATTTATAAGGGATAGAAATTAAAATTGCACATCTTATTAATGCCTTATAATGCACTGACACATAATGTGATCAAGGCAATTCCCATGCAGCATTTCACTGGTTATGAGTTTTATCAGTTGTCTGCAGCAGAATAATTGGTGTCCTCATTTTTCTGGGATGTGGATGAGCCTAGCATGTTGTCTTTCAGTGTGGGACACCACTTACCCAGTGTTGTGACACCACAACCCAGAGGAATACATTCCTCATATCAGTGGACCATGGTGTTAGATCTATGTAGACATAATCTGCATATGGAGAGAAACTGGATTGAAAAAAGTTCAGGTGGTGGCAATTAACAGTCACTCAAACACATTGATTTTCGTCTGTATGTTTGTGATAGGTCATGTTCGCTGTGTCTTCCAAGAGTAGGGTAAGAGCAGGTGTATGGGAAGCACCATTTTGTTTGGAATACACCAAAGGAAGAGAATATGTGGATGTATAGACTTGGCAGGGTAACGTTAATTAGTAAGATGGATCATAAAGGGATGACTTGTTAAGACACAAACTGGACAGTAGAGGAGATCCAAGGTTACAGAAGCCTGATATCTCTATCTTCAGGCAACCAAAGAAACTTAAGTGTAGACCATGGTAGCAGCAGATTCCTTCTTGGACATATCCCAGATGACCATAAATAATTAACCTAGGGTTGAGCAGCAGACCTTTTGAATGCAAGTTTTTTTAAATATGATTTTATAGTGACTTGTGTTATGAACTTCTCAAGGAAGACCATTGTGTTGCATAAGTAACATTTAATTCCGTATGGGTACCTTGGTTACAAATTTTACCTTCATGCTAAGTAATTGTGAAGTTAATACACCAGTTGATACCCTCAATATATGACTGGCCAAAAACCTTGTAGAGCAAAGTACTTCTTTACAGGCTAATTCTTCCATACCCCTCTGGAAGTTCTCCACATTTTATGGATCCTGATGGTTCATTACCATGTTCACAGGATCATGACTGTGGTCCGTGTTCCCATGACATGATTCTAGTCCACACACTCCAATTTCATTTCTTCTTCCTCATGCATGCCACATGCCTGCCCATACCATCATCCTGGATTTGAAGAGGAGAACAAATCATGAAGAATAAGATGCTCTCCATTCAGCAGTTTCTAATCAGCCTTCTATTATTTGGTCCCTCATGGGTATGAATATTCTCTTCAGAACACTGTTTATCCTCTAGTGTTATTTGGCTCTTCTCCGTGAATAATGTGACAAACTTATGTCTCACACCCGTTCAAAATAATATTTTAGTCATTATGTTTATAGACAGCAGATTATAAGACCAAAGATTCTGAAACATTCCCCCATTTTTTTTTTTTTTTGCTGAGGATGTAATACTTTAGGATTGCATTGAAATTTAATTTAGCGCCATTTGGGCATCATGGGTAAGTTGTATGTAGGGAGGCTGTACAAAACGTAATCAATGAAATGAACTGGGCTAGCGTGTTGTAGAGAAGTGACAATAAGAGAACGTATAGTGTTCGGGTGTTGTGTTTGTATGGATTGGATTAGTAGTAATCTATGGAAGGTGCACGCAAGCGATGCATGTTACAGATAATGGGGGTGTACAGAAATCGTGCGTTGAAGACGGTTTGAGAATGAACTTAACCTGTAAAGTGTTCGTGATGGAAGTGTACCTGAACTATCACGTGTGTTTAAACGTTAGTGGTCTCGTACTGCTTTTGTTCGTTTACATGCCTGGAGTAATGGCCTACGATGCATGTACTAGTATAGCTTGCAATATAAGTTTGTGGGGTTAGGAAGGTGGATTGTAGAACCTGTAAACGTTTTTAAGAATGACCAGACATTATGGAGTTAGGTACGACTCATTGTGGTATAGAACTTCCCTTACGTCACGTTTAAAGGCTTGGTTTAAACTCTGATGCCCTTTCCGTGATTTATGACTGAAATGTAATGTACCGTTAGGTCGAGTTGACTGGGCATAGACCATCCCGAATTTGTACGATGGAGGTCACATTGGTATTTTAATCCGAGAATATGTTCGCTGTAAGAAGGAGTGGAGCTCTGGCCCCATACTCCACAATTTTTGTTACATAATTTTGCCTGTTGGTTTCAGGTGGAAGTCTGATGGAAAGCCTTGAAAAATTATGAAGAAGAAATCTGCTGTCCATCTCTGCCTTTTAGGAGGGACAGTTCTCCTTGTTGCCCAGTTAAGCCTTCTTGGGTTGCTCCTGTATCCATACAATCAGCATCATCAAAATTTTTTGAAAGATGTTGAGGCAGTTGTCAACATAACCTCAAAATTACGTATGTCTGTATTTGCTGTTGACAGTCAAGTCTTACAGCACTTAACATATCACAGAAATGATCTCAGATCACAATGCGGTCTTTGTGAGGTGAAGCATCCGGCAACATTTGCTACATTATTTACAGGACTTAAGCAGAGCGTGAGCATTGTTTCAGCTTTCTTGATTAATTATTATATAACGTACTTTTGTTCTTTCACAGTCATATATAACTAGCAGTGTACTCCAGCAAAGTATTTCCAGTCAGTATGTTGGTGGCTGTCTAGTTGGATGTGATGCCATGTAATCTGGTAGGTGTGTACTTGCTCTTTGGATGAACCTACTGCTTCCATTGTAGGATATACTAAAGATGGAAACAGCAGGTTTCTGTGACCTGAAGATTGAAACTTTGGGGTTCTCCAAAACATTACTTACTGAACAGACTACAGGGTGTCACAAAGTGGAAGTTAGTAATCTTATGTACAAATGCGTGTGATTATTATTTTGGAGAATGACCATCATCTTAAGTTTCTTCAAACTGTGTTTTGAAAACTGTATTTCTTCCCATCATGGGGTATAAAGGGTGGGAATGTTTCTGTTCAGTGGGGTCCATTTATCAAAAGCCATTCTTGTTCTCTGAACCCAGTGATCACTAACTCTGTAACAGGTCCACCTTCCTGCATTTACAACTGATGATGGAAACAGGGCCAGTTTTGGAAACACTGTGTTTGGAAGAACTCAAGAAGATGGACATTTTTGAAAATATTAGCTATGCTAGCTGCAGTAATGTTCATAGTTGCTGCCATATGAGCCTCAGATCTCACAAATCAGAATGTAGTAAGTAGTTGCAAAATTAGTTTATGCAGCTAGTAAGGAATAAAGCAGTGTTGTGCAGGAGTAAAATACCACAAAATTTCCTGAAATGCAATATGCTTCATTATAATATTGGTTGAAGAATTATGCTGTATGTGAGATATGATCAAAAGATGGTCTTCTGGGGTTTTAGTAATCCCAGCAGAACCAAAGTGGTGTAACTAAGGATGTGGCACTGTATCGTTGGGTGAATGACATCTTGAAGGAACTTGGGAACCAGTTACCAGTGATGCAGCATCACATACCTGCAAAAAAATTGGAATTCCATTCTGAACTGAATTAATAATTAATTTGCCTTGAAAATGGAGGCACCAAATTCCTCTGAAACATTACACTGCATGGTATGAACACCTACCAACCATTTGAGCAACACCTGCTGTGAAAACCTGAACACTTGTATGTAAAATGTATTTTGTTGCATGTATATGTCAAGGCTGACCAGGGCATCACGTGAGAAGTCTTGGCCACAGAATAACCAAGATTAAGTATAGTAAGGTGATATCCAGATGATCTTAAGTTACATTTCATTGTGTCCCTCTCTTTTGCAGGATGAGTTTGTATTTTTGTTACAAGAAGCCAGATTTCATGTTGCTGTTTTACAGAACACAAATCCACCTGAAGTACCATCTGGTATTTCTATAAATATACCAATCTGTTATTTGCTCAAGAGGAATGTTGTGATGCATCTTATAGTGTTTCATGAGAGGGAAGGTAACTACTGGTGGCATGGCAATCTCCTCAGTGATCCAAGAGCTATATCAGAACTCTCAGCTTTTGGCTTGTCAGTGCACAGTGTGCAAATGATGAAGACTGAAGGAGCATTTGACAAGTTTGAAACAGAGGTTGTCCGTTTGGATGGCGTTCCTTTGTTGATACCAAAGGATATTCCTCGTTTCTTGCATGATGTTTCAAGTTCAAGGTTCATTGAATGCAGTCATACATTAGCAGACTCATTTCACCGATCTCATGGAAGAGATACAACTCATGAGGCCCTGAGGTTTGTCCACAGAGCATGGAAGCTGCTGTCAAAAGCCAAGACACTACTCGACAAACTTGGAATTCAATTTTGGATCAGCAGTGGGACATGTCTAGGTGTGTGTACTTGCTTTGTAAATACTATTGTAAGTTTGAACACGTCTCAGAGGAGTCTCTCCTATTCTCACAGTTCCAGTGTGCAGAACATGAGGTGTGGAATGAGGCCTGTTGGTGATAATACCTTGAGGCAATACTACAGAGTGTACCTTTAATTTTCTCTCGGGCTGCAGCTGTTGCAGGAGCTTTATTCTGTGTAAAGTCTCCATCTGCCAGGAATTTGTAGTTCATTTTTCACCTGCAGTTGAATTGATCTTATTTCATTGAAGATTCTTGACATGCCAACTTCAAACTTCTAAGCAGGCTTTGCACTTTCATACGATAAATTTTGACACATGGTAGATTTCTTGGATTGAAATGCTGGGAATTTTCCTGTGAATATGGAATGTTGCCTAAACTGCATCACTCAGTATCCCATGTGTATCAGAATTGCATATTTTCAGGTCTGGAGGTTTTAGAGGCCACGGTCATTGAGCTGTTTATTGTTTGTTGGAAAGATGTGGAAATTATGATTTAGCACACACTCATTGCACCTGAAGGTCATGTAGAGGTTACTTCACTAACTGCGTGGCGAATTTTGTAACCTGTAGTTGTCGCTGTTCATGTTGTGGCAGCTTTTTCCCATGACACATGTACTTTGAAAATGTACTCTGAACACTGCTCAGCAGAAAATATTCCTCATATGCACTGACTTGCTGTATGTGAGGTATGCCTCATACCTCAACAGCTTCTCAAGTTATAGTAATGTGAGATTGACTTAACTCAAGGCTGACTTGCCTTGCGTAACCAAGCTTGCTATTGTCCTATACTCAGGGAACTGATTGCAGATTCACTTCACAGAATCTAGCCCAGAGGATGTATTCTGAAGTAGAAGTATAAGAACTAAGGTAGTGCATTACTGAAAAGTGACTATTGGTTATGGAATTATAAAGAGAGAGATTTTGTGGTCTGTTGCAAATAAATGTAATTCCAGGCTACTTTCGTCAGTGTGACATCATCCCTCATAGTAAAGATGTAGATGTAGGTATCTTCATCACAGACTACAGTGACAAGATACTGCCCGAGTTCCTTGCACATGGCTTCACATTGAAGCACTGGTTTGGAAAACTGAATGACAGTCTGGAGTTATCCTTCTCCAGTGGAGACCTTAAGCTGGACATATTTTTCTTCTATGAAGATGGACCATATGTGTGGAATGGAGGCACACAGGCAAAATCTGGAAAAAAATTCAAGTGAGTGGAAGGAATGCCACTATAATAATTCTTAATAAATTTTTTGAAAATGTTAAAAAAACCTGGGGAAAACATTAACAAATGCAAATGTCGTTCTTGTTTAACCTTTACTAGCTGTATCTTGTATCTCTTGAACAATACAAATGCGTGGTCCACCTGAGCAGAACATTTCTCGCTATTACCCGTGGGCAAAAATATGGCTGTCAGATTTAAAATCACTAGTTCTCAGATGAAAAAGTGCGGACTTGTGGTGCATTATTAGTGTAAAGCAAGTATAAAAGTTCCAGCAGTGTAGATGTTTGCAATAAATGGTTGTGGTAAAGTTGATGCTGCGCTTGATTAAGCACCACACCATGCATACCAGTGGTGGTGGTGGCGGTGTAGCTGCAAACTAGATGTAGCTGAATGGCCAGTGTAATGTTCCATCTGTTGTACTTCAAGGGAAAGAGCCTGTGGTACCCGTTAATGTAGTCGCTGGATGGGTCCTGTCCCTCTAGCTGACAGCCTGTTCTGATCATTTACCACTTTAATTTTGTATTTTCTCCACTCATTCTTGGGCATGTTTGCTGAGTTGCAGCAGGTGATTGTTAGCTTCCTTTTGTTTGTCTGTCCATTCGTATGGTACAATTTGGCATTCTCTGGGTGGACTTTTGTGACATTTTATACTCTGGACTTACATGAAAACCAGTTGAGAAAATTAAAGTTTCTTAAAACTGGGCAGAACCAACAAGTGTTTATGACTAGTTTTGTTGTTAACATTACCACTGTTGCTAACATTGCTGTTGGTTTCTGGTTATCACGATTGCTGAGGTTACAGATGTTCTTTGGTTGTGTGAAAGCACTACAACAGTGGGCATTTTCTATCTCGTTACATCATACTGTCATGTTTCTTCTCTCTCAGGTATGTTTTTCCACGTTTTACTCTGTGCTGGACAGAGTTTCTGGAGCTGAAAGTGAGAGTGCCCTGTGAGACACAGGCATACATTGAAGCCAACTACGGATCTGACTGGTTCACTCCCGTAACACGTTGGGACTGGAAGAGCAGTCCACCAAATGTGAGAGAGAATGGAGAGTGGCCACCAGGGGAGTGGGCTGAAGTAATGCGAGTTTACAATTGAATGTGGTAATTATTCTTTCATTTTATACATGTTTCTTTCATGAAGTACATCTTATCTGCTTCTCAGTCTGTTTTGTGTGATATATTTCAGCTAATTGAAGTTATCAGAATTTAGTGTAATGACAAAGTTACCAAGAACCTACACCATACACACCAGTTGTAAAATCAGCAACCATTTATTATTATACCAGCATGTTTTGACCCATTTTTTTATGGTCATCTTCAGGGAGTGTTGTTTCAGGAACATGTTATGACAACTGTTGTGCACAGTGTTGGTTCTTTGTGACTGATTCAGTGGAAGGGTATATAGTTGAACATATTGCATTACATTAGAACATAATATCTGCATCAGATCCACTGTAACGTTTGTTGACATATCTGAATTATTGAGGTAATGAGTAATTTAAACACTTACATACTTTCACTATTTGTTTAGGTTCATTTGCATAGTTGCAAAAGCAATTTCTGTCTGTGTTCACATATATGAGCATGGCTCCCACTGGACACTTTTCTGTGGAATGTGGTATTAGGGACTTTTCCATGTCAGTTGCCAAATATTTTTGCCCAATTTTAACCAGATTTCCATTTCCTTGACAGATTTTCATACAATTTGGTATTAGGGACTTGTATGAAAATTTGTCAAGAAAGTGGAAATTTGGTTAAAATTGGGCAAAAATATTTGGCAATTGACGTGGAGAACTAAGTAAGTTTTACTGTTGCTGGCAACATTAAATTGCAATAAAAGTGCTGTCTGACTGAAATGGTGTCAGGCTCATACTTTATGTGCCCATCTACCATTGGACAGATTTAAGTGAAATTGGTATTGGAAATGTAATAATCACAGGGGGATAAATCAAGGGAGTAGGGTGGATGATGGAGCACGCACACTTGTTTTCAGGCTAAACATTCTTGTACAGCAACTACCCGGTGAACTGGTGCATTGTTGTGAAGAAGAAACCAACTGCCTGGTGCTGAGTACTCGGGCCGGACACGGCGAATCCTCTTCCATAGGCGTTCCAGAACACTCAAATAAAAACTTCCAGTGACAGTTTGTCCCTCAGGGACA
>Ga0123355_10018596_pt1 | contig 11034 bp, 2 predicted proteins | sample TergutEmb28metaG_3_FD_89872 | JGI IMG/M metagenome (GOLD analysis project Ga0123355, IMG submission 89872) | Embiratermes neotenicus P1 segment gut microbial communities from Petit-Saut dam, French Guiana - Emb289 P1 | ecosystem: Host-associated > Arthropoda: Insects > Digestive system > Gut ...
GCAGGCTGCAGCAGCTGCTGCAGCCTGCACACCACCACAGCCAAACCACTACGTAACACCAACACACAGGCACTAGTGCCTCAGCCTGCATACGGATACCATACCACCACAGCTAAACCACAATGTAACACCAACACACATCTAACCAGAGCAATATAACCCATGAAATAACTCAACAAATAAGTCGCAAGCTCCTGAGGATGGATGTATTATCATCAGAAAAAGGTTGAGCATTAAATAATGAAATAATAAATCAATTGACATCAAGTTGGTCTCTCTTTATTCAACTATCAAGATGATGCACGGTGTAATAAACACACTATCAAAGTTTACTCTTTACCTAATTATCTCAGTACTGATTTCTATTCTGAAAGGAAAGATGAAACCAACCCTGATAAAATGAAATTCGATCATTCCCTTGTTAAGTGCCTATATTTATTGTGCCGTAACAGCTGTTAGGCACATTGGTAGAAATGAATAATTTCTCACACAGGTTCAGTAAAAAATTCATGTCTAAAAAGGAATAAAAATAAACCCTAGGTTATTGCCGTAAGCGGGAAAAATTTTCGGAAATACTATCGGAGTCAGTTCCAATTTATTTGTTTATTTGGTGTTCATCATACTAGCCAAGAGCTATTTTCTTCGCTTCCTCCCTTTTGTTTTCATTCGCGTGTTTTCATTTCAAGTGTTTTATATAAAACAATATTTCCTCTCCAATATTGTAAAATTTTTTCAGTAAATAATATGCATCAGTTTTATTAATCTCAAAGTTAAGTCGAGGGTAAAAATTAACAGATAAATTTCCAAAGTTAACTCCAAACATAAAAGAGAAAGCTGGACAAATATTTACTTCCCCCGAGTACTCAGGTTTTGAACACCACAAGAAAACGTTAATACACCAGCAAATTATATTTCCTAAATTAGTAAGTATAAACTAAGTTTTATACCGGCCCACTGAAATCGTGGTCATGTTATTTTACGTATCGTTGTAGTACATCGGTGTTTCTACATTTCCTTTCGCATATTACTTTTCAAGTAAGTTATTACTTCTAGCTGTTTAGATTGCGGAAAATAATCGCTTTGTTTTGAAAATCTGAGCCTTTCCTGTCACATTGCAATTGCACTTCGCAGCTGCATATAGCAGACATCGGGTCGCATTCATCAGTGTCATACATATTCACTTATGTTTTTAAAATACAACAATTTCGCAAAATCGAGAAAAACACCACAAACGCACTAATGTAAGCAGTCATTACTTCTTTAAAGTAAATACAATTTTACGGAACGTGCTCATCTCAAATGTATTCTAATATTTACATATAAAATTTTCATAATATTTTCAGGAAGGGAAATAAAATATTTTGACACATAATATTGTCAAGTTCCCTAACATTCCCTTTCTATCTGACCTTTTTCCACATCCCATAAAATTGCTCACATTTCTGTAAGCTTCTTGGATGGATGGTGGTGGTAGTGATGACTGAAGTGCTGCAGCAGCAGCCCTGCCAGCATTTGAATTTCTTGGGAATATTTCGCGGGACCTATTTCCCGGCACTGCATCATCTTCAAAGACGTTTCCTTAGATCGACTTTCTATCTTTCTTTGGCCCTTTTTCCAAGAAGATGTAGAATATGGCTGTAGAGATAGGAGTAGCCTGAGAACAAAGAAATGTGGGTTTCTCCTTTCCGTCAGTAGTCATCACATTCGTATAACCTCTTGAGGAATAAAAGTTCACATTTCTGTGTAGACATAAAATCTTGAAAATAATCTACACTCTGATTCAGTGATCTGACATTCCTACTTTTCGATCAAATTAAAGGGCAGGGGTTATCATCTAGTTCATCGTTACGTTCTATTCCGACGTCTGTCAGAACGGGCGTAGGGTTTATTTTCAATTTACTCCAAGAACATCCGCTAGTTCTCACATTATGAATTTCTTTACAATTATCCTGTAAATACTGTGACTTTACTTGTAGATTGAAATGTAGATATTTTGAAACTGCTCGATCCTCATTTCGTATTTGGTACTTTTTAAGTATTTGGTATTAACTTCTTTCTGCTGGCTAGAAGCCGCTTTTCTTTCAAAGAAAATAGTGTAGAACAAATGAGTTTTCTGAGAACGCTTCTGGAATTTACTACATTCGATATCACAGAACTCTCGAAAGTTACAAACATAGATGACGAGACAAGATATACTTGTAATATTCGACAAAAACAGATAGTGTCCGTGTTTCGCAAATGGCATTCTGTTGCCTTCCGAAGGGACAATACACCCTACGACCACAGAACGACAAACACAAACCAAATCAACATTGGTCCTTCCGACCTACTCTGTGACGTTTACGATCATGATATCCGTAAGGAACGGGCCACTGTAATGACAACTGACATGCTTCCCGTCAGTGACGTCCCACCGTCACCTCGAATAACTATAGCACTCTTAAATTATTTTACATGTACTTGTCTGCTGGACAGACAATAAACTTCCTTAGTTTCCAATAATAGTACAGCCTTTAATTTAGTGCATTTATTCTAAGTTCTTTGTTGAAATCGATTAACTTCGTCAGAATTTCCTTCAGACTTAGACGCCATCCTTCACCTTCAGACATTACGATAACAAAATTAAACAACCTTTGTCATGGAGCGCCTTTAAGGTCTTGTGGCAATAGATAATAACTTTGAAGAGAGGTAGTGGGAGAGTGAGTGCAGAGGGGAGGGGGAGATGTTACATTAGAACATCCCCTTTTCTTAATTAAGCAACGTAGTCCGCGACTGTGGCGTATCTGTTTGTCTTGTTTTACGTCGCACGCATGGTTCGCGGTTTCGTAATTCTGACATTTGTTGTGTTAACCACAAAGTAAAAAGACTGAAAGGCCTTAACGAGCCTTTCAAACTTCATTATATTTGATGGAAAATTCGCTATGTCGTCTCTTTAAGTACGTTATATCTCACACGTTTTATAGTAAATTATTCTTGTGTGTCAAACACATACACAAAAATTAGATTTGCTACGAAGAAAGATAAATTTTACGTCGGTTTTCTACTGATATTCCAGATGTTACCAGAGTGGATGTCGCCATAGTACTACACATATAATACGTAGTTGTAGCAGGCGCACTGAGTTCTAATCATGTGTGGTGCAGTCGCTTTATTATGACTGAAAGTTTATACTTTCTTTATTCTTAGAGTAATAGCTAGACTTTGATTCAATAACAGTGCCGATTATGAAGTATATTCTTTTCTCCAAATGATCTGTAGAACACGTACCGGCTGTATACCAGTAAAATTAACTTCAAAAATATTACACACTGCTACATATGACTCCCTTATATCTTCTACCCAATATAAGAAGCACATGAAGACGGATATTCACAATAATTATAAATTAGACTTCTATAAATTATGATAATATTTATGCCTGACTCCTCACGTTATGTTGTTCTCACGCTCTTGCCACGTAAAAATGTAGTTTTACCCACTTACACAAGTACAAGCTAAATCCATACTCGACATTTTATTATATAGAGGCTAAATATGTAATACAATTTACTGTTTTAAGGTACCAGAGGTCAGGGCTGGAGAAGATAGGAATAGGAGCGACACCAGTACGGACAAATCAGATTGGGTATAATCAAAAGAAGAAAGAAAAAAAATAAAGACTTATATGTACCAAAAATAAATGAAATGAAGAGTTGATACATGAAGATACGTAAGAATTTTTCCAAGTCCAAATTCAGTGAATATTCTCCATCACTATTAAGTAGTACCATATATGTTGACTATACCTTCAATATTCGCCTGCGATGTATTTAAATTTTGCTCTTCTGTGATGTTTAACGGATTTGGTTGGTAGTTTGTTACCGACATTTTAGAAACATTTATCAGTTCCACCACAAACCATCATGGATTTTTTGAGCATTGAAAATGCTACGGAAACGTCAACAAAATACCTGCCAAGGCAGCTCAGTATCCAAGAAGAGTGAAGATCTCTCTCTCTCTCTCTCTCTCTCTATATATATATATATGTATATATATATATGTGTGTGTGTGTGTGTGTGCCTTTTCTCCGTAGTGTCAGTGATAGGCGAAACGAAAGATTAGGTCATAATAAAATAATGCAGAAGAAATACAGATTCATCAACAGATTTTCCGAGTAGAGACTAAAAACGGGTATTACGAAGAGTTCCTTTCATTTCATCAAGAGGATGTTGAGAGAAGAGCTGTAAACCGTTCGTGAAATATTTTCTCACAATTCAAGAAAAATCTTAGGGTACACTTCATAAACTGGATTATGTGACACTGATGGAACCTTTCAACATATAATTATACAGAATTATAAATGGTAAATTTTGGCTCGAAAATAAACTTAGTATTATGAAAGGGTTTTTAAACTGAAGTTGCAAAGCAAACGCCTTGACAAAGAAAACAGGATCACAAACTACAGCAATGGTTTCACATAGTTTGATAGGAGTCATTCCGTTGTGTTGTAGTACAAACTAAAAAGACCTTCAGTCGAAACACAATAATATATTTAATAACGTAAAGTTTGCTACATGTTTCGGCTACAGTAACCATCATAAGGCAGAAATTTCAGTACAGGACATAACATGTTCAGTGCTACAGTATGGAATCCCATATCGTTTACATTTGCTGTGTAGAATTTCAGACATTTAGATTAATAAACTCCTCAATATTTCATATCTTAACTGATGTATTTTCTGAAATTATTTATGAACGTATCTAGCACTTAAAATTTAAAATCTTAAAAACTTCAACACTCAGCATGTATGGGTCTTGAAATACCCATGTACGTATCACTATTATATATATATATATATGACAATTTAAACCACTTTTAACACTTTGGTATGTTCTTCCGTTCCTTAAAATTGGATGCTGTCATATGCAGATCACTATGCCTTTTTTGGGGTATATAAATAAATAAGGCCCCCCCCTCCCCAAACCAAAATGCTTTAAATTCTGACGTATATGAAAATTATACATCTAATTGATGTGTGCCTCATTCTTTCAAGTTGCATAGGGTACAAGCTGAGTGTTGAAGTTTTTAAGATTTTAAATTTTAACTAATAGACCTACATTGATAGGTTCGTACATAATTTCAGAAAATACATTAGTTAATATAACAAATACTGAGCAGTTTATTAATATAAATGTCTGAAATTCTACACAACAAACGTAAACAATATGGGATTCCATACTGTGGCACTGAACATGTCACGTACATGTACTGAAATGTCTGCCTGATGATGGTTACTTGTAAACGAAACATTTTGCGAAACTTACATTATTGAATATATTGTTGTGTTTTGGCTGAAGGACTTTTAGTTAGGATTCACATGTGTTTGATCGCTTACATTTATTAGGTATCTTTACATTGTCACAACAAAACACCACACGAAGTTTCGGAAACTATCTGATTCTGCTTTCGGGTGAAATCACTTTAAGGCAAAAACAGGTAAGAACCTAGAGAAAATAGTCAATTCTTAGTGTAAAACCCCAAATAAATAAGTTTGTTAATTATTGCTAGAAGAACAACTAGGACACGATACAGTTGCACGATGTAGAACATAAAGTTGGTTTTGTTGATGACAGCTGCGTCACACTGCATATTCGCCAGTAAAAAAAGAGACAGGCTAAAATTAAATAAATCTAAAAGTAACCATTGGTAATCCCAAGGTTTTGTGTAAAACGAAATCAGAATTCTTCGTGAATTCTCCAACCTTTCGGACTCATCCTTTACTTTCTGCCTGAACAGAAGATATTGAGGTGTTATATTACCACAGATGCACTAGTCAACGAATATTTCAAAGAGCAGTACGTATTCTGTACAGTTACTTTACACGCACTACGAATTCTTCCACCTGTTCACAAATAAACACATTTAAGTGTCGATGGAGAAAACAGTAAAAACACTCATTCAGCACTCAGACCGAGAATATATGGTGTTTATATTCAGTGTATTGACAAGTTTAAATTACAACTGTATTTAATAAGTTTTTCGTTGTGATAATATTAAGGTATACTATTAATGCAGTAATTGTACTGTCAGTAATCGGTTTGTAAAGAATATATTTGATATTCAGCCCACAAAAGTCAACAAATGTAGCGTTTTGAGCCGATCACACTGGCTTCATAGGCTGGAAAAGTACAATGGTACCGCCCGCTCAAAACTCAAAACTCCGTAAACTTTCTGTTTGCGGATTACCTATACACTACTGAAATTTGTATTCCCTGCTGCTATTTTAATGTGATCACGAAGGGCTGTCATTATTATTGTTGTTGTTGTTGTTGTTTTTTGTTGTTGTATCATACAGGAAACGGTGAAATATCTTCCCACCTTACACTGGATGAATTTACTCCAATTCTCGGATTCTGTAGTATTTGAATATTCTAAGCGTGAAGAAATCTAACATTACGAGTAAGAGTAACAGCATATAGTCCCAGCATATTAATATCAGTGGGGGAGCTGGAATAAGTATATTCAATGCATATTACTTTCCGACTGCGAGCTATAAAAATTACATTTCTCACCTCGCACGGCGGATTCAGGGATACGAATTTATCATTTCGACAGAACAGCGTGTTGGAAAACGTACTGATATGAAATTATCGAATTACAGTTCCGTATTCCAGAATTTTCTCTAGTGCACATTGTCGCTTAACGCCCGATTAACTCGCCATTCCACACCTGTTTGTGTTGGCAGGTAACACTAATACACCTCCCTCATGCACGTAATCGAACAACATCGACTCCTCCTCCAGAGTTATTTAACGCAGGCCATATGCAGTCGTTCATTCTGCGTTTCAGCTTCACCACAATGGCTGTACATACTGCTCTGCGATTGGTCGAGCAGTATCGCGACAAGAATGTGTTCACGGATGACGTATTACTTTCGGAGATTTGTTCATTCTGCAAAGAGCATGAAATTTTATTCCATACGAATATTTCAAGGCAAAGTCAAAATTCCATCTGTGTGAATAAGCTAACCACTTAATTATTTACTTGCTTACTTTATTACTTACTTATTTACTTACTTACTTCCCTGCTTGCTTGCTTGCTTACTTACTTACTTGCTTACTCCATGGAGTAGAATCTATCTTGAGAAACTAGCCGTTTCTCAGCGAGTCAGTAAATTCCCCGCAGGGTCATTACGGCGTTTAAAACAGCCCGCCACATATCCCTATCCTGAACCAGATTAACCCTTTAAACGCCGAATTAAATCCCATCTGCCATTTGCTGGCATTATTAGGAGCTCACCACATTCTCCACATTACCAGGATAAGGGTTAATCCAGTCCATGCTTTCCCATCCCACTTCCTGAAGATCCATCTTAATATTATCCTCCCATATACACGTGATAAGCTACCCAATTTCTGCTAAAAATTCTACTTCTGAGTAATCTTCTCACACAGGCACGGTTCTATTGATTTCATGTGTACAGTACGGAATATTCCTACAATCCTAAAGAGAGAGGGGGTCAGGCGAATTTTTTTCTGTGCAAGCCATTAGGATTTATGCAGCAAGGAATAGAAGTGAACATTCATCTACACGCTCCTGGTGTTTTACCCTCGGGGAAAGAACTGTCGGTACGAATGAAACAGGAGTCTAGTTAGACCCCAGAGCCAGTCTGGACAATGCAGAGAAGTGAAAAATCTTTTGACTCCACAGGGAATCAATCCACCATGCCTCGGGTTTCCAGCCCATAGCCCACTCACTATAACGAATACACTACCCCGGCTCCCATTAAGCACAGCAAGGGAGACAGTATTTGACAGACGTGAAGGCATGCGAGAAAACAATGTTAAATTAGATATTCAAGAATTTTAATGTGAGTGTTTGTGAAAATGAGGACTCCAGGATTGTAATCACCCCTTTTTGCTTCCAAAAGTTAAGTTTATCTCGAAGTACCTCTCACGGTGGCTCCTAACTCATACGACAGTACTGCTACGACGGTGATGATTTAATTTAACTAATTCTGTTATCCTAAATCCGTAGACCTAAACCGTAACTCATGAATGCTGTCGGATTTACATTCGTGTGCAGGCATAAGCCTTTTCTCTATTCATATTGTGTGATTTTAGACCGTTTCTTCCTCATACGGAATGTAGCAATTTTTTGGTTACTTTATTATTATGATTCAGTTGATATTTAGGTTATTTAAATTCTTGAACACATTTCAGCAGTTCCGCCATACCTCCCCCCAAAAAGTAAACAAGTCCACACCAATATACGTCCGCAGACACTTGCTTTTCGAGGTACTGTCTTCATCTTCGCCAGACTTCATTTCTTTAGACTTTCGTCTGTGGGAACACAAAAAACCCTAACGTGATCAGCTCTGATTGAAAATAGAGACACTTTACCAACGCATTTTTACGGCCTGTCAAACCATTCGCAACCGCCCTAGGCCAATTAAAGGGTACGTCACTCCATAATCACACGTGTCCATTCGCGTATTGATTCAGATGTGTGGCATTTTGAGCATCTCTTTTGAATTTTGGCTTGATAAACAATACGAACCCAAGTTATTAAACTGGGAACCTGTACTGTAAACATATTATGTCAGTTGTAAATAAAACATTACAAGGCTAAATAATGTACTGTTGAAGGTAATCTTTCAAACATACGCAAAAACAACTCATTTCAGAAAATATGTTCACACTTTCTTTGTGTGTGTTTTGATGCGAAGAACTCGCTCCTGAAGTCTCTACATGCATGTGCGATACACCCTCTATTTTGAGCCTAGCATTGTCCTTTCTTTTATTGTTTCCTGATGTCACTTATTACAATCGTGCAATAACAATGGAAGCTGCCTGCATGAGTGTTACAGGTTATACTGTATAGTGTTTTTGTAAAGGAGAATCTCATCTTATTAATTAGTTAATTACGCATTGTCACCTCCTATATCACTTTTGACAAGATCATGTATAAATTCAGTTACACACAGTGTACATGTTAAATTCCTTAAGCCGTATTCAGCTACAGCATTCAGGACAGGTGGCATCACCGCAGCCGACGTAACACGTTACCAGGACGATCTCATTGTTTCTCAGTGGCATTTCTCACGGCTCGCGTGAACGCAATGCAGGATGGTTTCCTGCAACGCTATCTCATCAGCGTCTCATCACGTGACGTTTCTATACACACTATACATGGTGCCACGGTTCCCTTGATATTTTCAATCCAGGTATCTGAATATCCTTCAGCACTATTGTAAGATATAGGTATACTGGCCCATACAAGCTAACAGAAAGACCTTCCCTTACGCTTACGAAACATCACACTGTAGACACCGAATATTTGCACACGGTCTGCGATTATTTATCTAGCTTCTGTATATATATATATATATTTTTAAATAAGAATAATATCTGCTATAATTCTTAAGATAAAGTGAGAATAGGGATTAGGATATTAATCCTTTAAAGACTAAGATTAATCTGAATTATGTTTAAAGATTCCTTTCGCACCGCGCAGAAAGTGCATTCTTCTCGGTTATAAAAACCAGTCAGTTAATATTCAATCATTGGGTAGTCCGTCTTACGACAGGGCCATAGCCGCTTCCAAAGCGAGTTCTCTACAAAAGACGATCTAGGGCTTTCTCTATCAGTTTCCAGTACCTTCTCCTTTTCTTCAGTTCTTGCAGTAGCTGCTCATGTCTTCTTCTTCATCGTCCCGCCTCTTCTGTCCTCTCTTCTACATTTTCTTCAACAAATCTCTGTAATACTTAATTTCTCACACGATCTGTCTCACCTATCTTTCCTATGCTTCTGCAGCACCGCATTTCAAAATTTTACAGGTATTTCTGACCTACTTTCCGAAATGTCCAATTTTCAGTTAATATTGTACAGTTTAATATCACTGTTTGTATTGAGTTCCATACAAAACACATAAATACACTTTGTGGGCAGAAGGTAGAATCTTTTAGTGTCAAACCTGGTGGTACGTATAGTAACTAAGCGTAGCGAAAGCAGCCGTCAATCATGACCACTTTTTATATGTCTGAAGGTTTTATTGCAACAAGTTTCGGATCACGTAAACAGGTCCATCATGAGACTAACAAGATACTAAACGAAAGTTATTATGTAAAACACCTTATCTTATTTTACACTGCCCGTCGGGCCTCATACATCAACAGATATAAGAATATTAAAAGGAAGTTGTGTAATGCCAATATCTATTTTTACCAAGAAGACATGAACAATGTACGATAAGTTATTTTCCTTTAGTAACTTTTTAGCCTGAAGATGGCAATTTGCAGGGAGCAGAAAAATGTTGCGGCGTAGCCTTAAAACATAAAAAGAATTTGTTGTGATTGACAGCTTGTTTATCTTCGTCAAAACGGGATGCCCCACTTAAAAATACATAAAGTGAATACAAGGTTTTACAAAGTTTCAGTGTGGGGGGACACTCAGTTTCCAGTGACGTTTGTGTCTGTTTAAAATCTTGTGCCAAGGGTGTGGATTTTATATTTCGTTGTCGTCCTAGAAGTGATATGGGGAACACCCTGCCACGTGACTCCAACGGCAAACGAAGCAGTCGCGAAACCTAGCTGAAGACATAACAATTTTGGAGTTCTTGACGAAAGTGAAGAGTACGTCTCGGTCTCGGAATGACGTCATAATTATTAGAACACTGATGAAGTACAAATAGGAAATGTTTGCATAAGCCTGCCTACGTGTTCGTAATCATTGTTGATGGCCACTGAGCACTATACACTTAAATTTAAATCCACTTACACACAGTTCACATCCTCGCAAATAATTTGAATAAGTTAAGTTTTTCGGTGACTATGTATCGCTCAATGTAATATATACAGGATAAACACAAAAACACTCCTTGATTTCAAGTAGTTATAAAATCGAAACTTACTAGAATATTCTTACAAAATTGGTGGCTACAGTTGCATAAACTCATACAATTTCATGTGGTATCACACACACTCAATGTGCCCCACACTTGTTACTCGGCAAACATCGATGCGATAATCCAGCTCGGACCAGACTCTCTGCAGC
>Ga0123355_10018597_pt1 | contig 11034 bp, 12 predicted proteins | sample TergutEmb28metaG_3_FD_89872 | JGI IMG/M metagenome (GOLD analysis project Ga0123355, IMG submission 89872) | Embiratermes neotenicus P1 segment gut microbial communities from Petit-Saut dam, French Guiana - Emb289 P1 | ecosystem: Host-associated > Arthropoda: Insects > Digestive system > Gut ...
CAACACACATCGAACCAGAGCAATACAACCCATGAAATAACTCAACAGATAAGTTGCAAGCTCCTGAGGATGTATGTATTAACATCCGAAACATGTTGAGCATTAAATAAAGAAATAATAAAGCAAGTGACATCAATCTTGTTTTTAAGCTTTCGCTGTGTTCTAAATGTAATGTGTTCCTTTTTGGGTAATTGGGTAATTGGGTAATTCCCCGTCGGTTCCATCTTCATAGGCATACTTCATTCACCTGCCTATGAAAATGGAACGGACAGTGAGTTCCGAAACATCAGCTATTAGAACTCAGACACCGGGGAATTACCCAAAAAGGAACACATTACAAGTGACATCAAGTTGGTCTCTCTTTATTCAACTATCAAGATGATGCACGGTCCAATAAACATAATATATATCAAAGCTCACGGACACAATAAGTATACCACTCTGCAGTATAGTACATTTACAGTCTGTATGTGTTGGAAATTCGCCCATTGTTGAGAATGCAGAGTGAGATCTGATGTCAAATTGCAGTCATTATCCTAGTCACACCAGACTGTTTCAGCATTTTCACACCTGTGAGTTGTTAGATTCGTATTATAGAACAGAATTTATCATTTCAATTTATTCTCTTGTACTGAAAGTGCAGTGTCACCTCTATGAATAAAAATTTTTTTGTGTTCTTTTTGTGGTTTGAAATTGTTATTGTGCGTCATCCTTAGGCAAGAGAGGAGGTTATAACGAGAGATCTAAATCCAGGAGTCGGCGCAAGAACCTCTTCTCATGCAATCTGGATGTATCATCAGAAATTACACCTGTTGAGGTGAGTGAAAAATTTAATATGGATATCAAAATTGCATTGTTCATGAAAAACGCAGGGGGCGGGGGGATGGGACATGTAAGAATTAAGTAAATCAGCTTTTAAATGAAGGTGGCATTGTCTGTGCGATGGACAATTTTGGATTGCCTAAGTTGGTTCAAATAAAACTCAGCACATAGATGTGAATCTGTGGTTTGTTGTATTGATGGAGTCTTGTCACATGTTGTCAGCCCAGCATATGGTTGTTAAATTAGAAACTCTATAACAGAGCCTTCATTGTGCAGTGTTTCACACTTACAAAGGCCGGCGTGGCTAACAAAGCATGTGCCTCTAAGACACCATCAATTCTCTACCATTTTATCCTTGTACTAATGATTATTGCATACAATCTATGGGGATAGGGTTATATTTGCAAAGTAAAAAAATTGTAATCAAATCAAAATGTATTCTGTCTACCTCACTGTTGCAGTATCCTCTTTACTGTAAACACCACTGCTGTTATCTGTGATTCTGTCATTTTTCACAAGATGACTGCAGTCTTGTGTAAAATTCTGTAACCTAAACATGGAACTGAGTTTCTAAGAGGTTTTATTATTTCCACAGACAGAAGAGATCACAAATCGCCTGTCACCAGCGAGAATTCTGAGGTGTAGGCGCACACTGTTGGGCGACAGAAATGCATATAAGTAGTTGTTATGTGACATGTTGCGTTTAAATTACTGTTGTATTTGATTTCCTGTACAATTTTATGTTTATACATTATAATATTAGTTCCAGAAAGACACTGTGCCTAAAATTAAGAGATTTTTTCAATTTTTATATTACAAATGCATTTTAAACTTCTGATAAACAATTTATGTTAGAAATAAAGTTTTAAACTTTTGACACATTAATTGATAGCTGGAGATTCAAGTTGTGTTGAAGTGCTTTTAAAAGGTGTAATTTCAGTGTTATTCTAAGGCCCATCCAACCAACTATCGGTTAATTTCTATATGGTTCCAGCAATTAAGATTGTAATGTAGGGACTGTAAGTTTTAATTCAATTGTGGTCTTGTATGTTGTGACACCCTGCAGTCTTGCGGGTGGATACCAGCTCTTCAGAAACATTGTTTTCCACTTGCAAGACTGCATCCTGTCAAACTATAAGAGACCACAATTTGAGAACTTACCACCATGAAAACCTGAAGAGTTATGTGAAATTGTACTTTATACATTCAGTCATGAGATTAAGTCACACATTACATAGATAAATCAGTGCTTTTGATCTTTAGTTGAGGCATCCCCGTTGTGTGTGTAACAGTGAAGTAAAAGGGTAAAATAAGTCAAAACACAACTAGTTTATTGGTTAGGTGTTAATGAAATGACATGTTTTGGCCTACTCGGAGTCCATCATCAGATTTACGAATTTCTAAGAGACTAAATATTGCTTGTGTGTGGCGGATGTTGAGATCTCATCATCAGGCCAATAAATTATATATGAGACATAAACTGCGTGTGACCAGGTAAGGCAGTGGACGTGCATATATGGTATCCTGGGCAAGGGTCAATCCCCTTGGGCACTGCCGTTATTGGTGTTGGGGGGAGGGGTCTAAATGGCGATTAGCAGGTCTATACGCCTCACGTGTGACGTTGGAGATCCGTAGAATACATGTCTTCTTTGTCACTGTGGTGCTGGATACTGTATGTAGCCCTGGCACATTCGTGTATGCAGTACGAGGATCACTGTAGAATAGGCGTCCTGTCTGTTGTTTTTAGTGCGTTAGTCACTGTGGTGTTGGATTCTGCATGTAGCACTGACACAGTCTTGTGTTGTGTATGGGATAACTATTTAACTATATGCTGCCACTGCACTGTTAACATAGTACGTGGTCTTGTCAGGTTTGCTTGTGCAGACTGGCCTCTGTTGTGTGGTTGTTGCGTGTTGGCTGTTATGCGTTAACTTCAGAAGTAGATATTTGTAAACCTGATGATGGCCTCCGAGTAGGCCGAAACATGTTGTTTCATTAACACCTAACCAATAAACTAGTTGTGTTTTGACTTACTTTGCCCTTTTACTTCAGTGCTTTCGATGTTCGAATGTGTATGCAGTGGAAGGAACAGCAACTTGTGTACAGAACAGATGGAAGCGTGCAGTTAATAATTTTTTTTCACTATATCCTGTTATATGAGTATTTACAGTGAATTGGTGTGTACATAACAACACGAGATTGAGTGGAATTGATAAATTAGATGTCATTACAAGGCTTTGGACATGGTTATTAATGTTAGTTAAAATATGTATATTCTTATAGTATATCTTCCCTGTTAATAATTTTTCTATGGATCCTCTGTGTGTGTGTGTGTGTGTGTGTGTGTGCGCACGTGCGCACGGGCATGTGTGCCTGTGCATGCACATATGGGGAGGGGTGATGACAGGCACATCAACTTGGGAGGCTATTTGCTCATGTAGGCAAAATCAAATATCCAGAGCACATCTATACACGTGTAATAGTTAGGCGGGCTAAAATTGAAATGCCTGAAAGTAAGAAATTGTATGTGCACTATGTAGTCATAACTGGATGCCAGAAGTCATACAAATGACGGGCTGTACAGGGTCCTGTCACTGAATTAACAACAAAGGTAGTACAAAGAAGTTGTAAAATGGCATAAATATGTGAAGTTAAATTGACTCAGAGAGCACAATATTGTCCGTGTATGCCTAAAGTCTGGACGTGCCAGTCATGATGTCATTGATCATTACACAATGTGCCATGCAGGTGGACATTATGGCTGTTCTCATCATGATGCTGATGTTCATATTTATGGGTATGGGTAATTGGTTCCACACAGGTTGTATGGAATTTTGGTGTGTTTGTCCACACATGTGCATACTAAGAAATTTTGCTGTGAAACAGTAATATTGTGGGTACACAATATAGTTGCAGCTTTTTCTCTTTCGTGTGTTAGTCCAGTTCCCAAATTTGTGGCATGTGTTAGTCCTTCTGCCCTAACTGCTTGTCTGCCATTTTATTGTGTCTGTGTTCATCATGCTTGACACACCAAGTATGTAGTAATTCCCATCTGATCTCTTCTGCCTGGTATTTTATGTGTTATTTTGTTGTGTGCATGCTGATTCATTCTGTAGGCATCTGAAAGGGAAATTACGTGTCTGTGATCCGTGTACAGTTTTTAAGTCTGCATGGCTTTTGTATTCTGTCACAGTATGTATTTTGCAAACAAATTCTGAAATGTTGAAAGAAAGTATGTATGGTATTGTGTTTGAGGTGTAACAAAAATGTCACACTACTGTGTGCTGAGACATTCTGAGGCTTTTGCACGGTTCCATTTTTGAAGCAACAGCATTCACAAGCAATACATTATTTTGCTTCTCAAAAACATGTATTCTAAACCATTTCCCGACATCTTGCTTAGGGTTGTGGCAGTGGTTTGTGTCATCCACATAAAGTGTCACACTTGTCTTGTCTTGTATTGTTGGACAACTTATGGGAAGACGAAGAATTGTGGACTGTGTAGAAGACATTCCTTGAATTCAGTTGGCTCTTAATTTTATTACACATGCAGTGCTGATTTGTCAGTGGCATTCTCAAATATTTGAATATTTCCAAAGTTTTCAATTTTTTACATGCTTTATGTTGTGATTTTGTCCTGAATTCTATTTATGAGACATTTACCATATTTCTTGATTCATAAAACACACCTTTTTTTCTGATAAGTTTCCCCAAAAAATGACCCTCAATCTTAACACTGAATATAAGTAAGCTGTTAAATGTGTAAAAATACCTTGCTAATTTTAGCGTGACGTATCAGGCATGTATAATGTCTCTCTCTTTGTGGCGCTGCGGCCCAACGCGTGCCATGGCCTCCTCATTCTTGAGGTTTCTAGATCACACGCAACGCATCGCAGTCGGTAGGTTTCCTCTGGACGAGTGATCAGCTCATTGCAGAGACCTCTACCTGACAACACACAACACTCACAACAAACATCCATGCCCCCGGTGGGATTTGAACCCATGATCTCAGCAGGCAAGCGGCCGCAGACCCACAGCTTAGGCTGCGTGGCTACTGGGACTGGTACGAGGCATGTAATATGGTACTTAATTTTCTGAATTTTTACACAGTCCTTCAAGACTTAGAAAGCTTTAGAGCATGTCTTCTGTGTGGTCAAAAATATAGGCTTGTGAGAACAGCGTGCTGCTTGGGTGTGCTTGTGTGTGTGTGTCCTGTTGAAGTTTTGGATCAGTAGACCTGTTCTAGTGACATTTGGTATGGGCGTTAGTGACTCAACATCCTACTTTGCAATTTCCAGCAGTCAGTAATAACATTGCAGGTGTGTCAGGTGGGAGCAGTAACTTTGACTTGTAATGAACAGTGTGTTATATGTGATGCTTCTCTCCAAGCTGAGGAAAATCCTCTTCAGCTTCAGCACCATCTTCAATTGTGGTGAGTAAATGCTTAACATTAACTGACATACATTCAACTGAAATGTGTGGCCCACAACTCACAGCATATTGGAATAGTGGTGAATGCTGTGCTCCCAATCCTCATGCTCAATGGTCTCAGTGAAGACTAATGCAAGTTGTCAGAAAAAATTAAGTTCCTGTGTGTGAAAAGTGTTTGTAAGTTAGTATTTAGAAACACAACCATAATGCAGAAATTTTGTATGCCCGTGTGAATGGTGCTGTTGCGAAAAGAGACCAGCTGTCCCTCCTGCGTAAGTCCAACAAGCGGAGTTCCTCCTCACTTTTTATGTCTAATTCAGTTTTATGAAAACTGATACTCTGTCTTACTTACTCCATGGAGCAGAGTCCTTCTTGAGAAGCTAACTGGTTCTGCAGCAAGTCAAGAAATTCCCCGCACTTTATGGAACCCGAAAGTTCATCAATGTATTCACAAGTGCCCACCACCCATCCCTGTCCTGAACCAACTCCATCCTGTCTCCACCCCCTCCCACTTCCTGAAGATCCATCTTAATATTATCCTCCCGTCTGTGTCTGGGTCTCCCCAATGGTCCCTTTCCCTCAGGTTTCCCCACTAGAACCCTGTGCACACCTCTCCCCTCCCCCATACATGCCACATGCCCCACCCATCTCATTCTTCTCGATTTTACCACCCGCACAATACTGGGTAAGGAGTAAAGATCCCTAAGCTCCTCATGTAATTTTCTCCATTCCCCGGTTACCTCGTCCCTGTTAGGCCCAAATACTCTCCTCAACACCCTCTTCTCAAACACCCTCAGCCTTCGTTCCTCCCTCAATGTCAGCGACCAAGTTTCACACCCATACAGGACAACGGGCAGAATTATAGTTCTATATATCTTGATTTTTAAATTTTTGGACGATACTCTGTCTTAATAAAGTTAATTTGTATGCCCCACTAACAAATTTTGTGTTGACATTTTGACATCAATTTAAACTCAATTCACGCTGCGCAATAAAGAACTGATCAACTGTAAAATTGTATGTAACAGAAATGCTTCACCTCTTGGGACACCCATTTGTATGCAGGTTTTCTTCCATTCAGGTAATACATATTCCATACTACAGTAGTACCTTGGTCATCCGGAATATCTGGGGTGATGGTTGGTCTGGATTCCCAGCTTATCCAGATCACCAAGGGGAAACTCCGTCACGTGGGAGACATACAAAAAACCATCACCTGATGCTAAAGTGAAACTCCTTAAACTAGAAATGCTGCACCTAACAGTACACAGAGTGTTTCAGTAGGAATAGTAAATATTTTAGGAGGTGGTAGTATGGATTATTCCGAGTAAGTTCATATAAGCACGTGTCCAATTTTCAATGGGTGTGAAGATACAGCTGTTTGAAGGTGGCGCGTACAGATTTTTGTCTGTGGGGATGGATGAAAAGTGAAGTCTACAAAGAAAAAGTAAACACAAGAGACAAATTGGTCACTTGCATTATGAATAGTGCTGCCCTCATAAAGCAAGAACGTCAAGACGACCTCAGGTGAGCTATATATACTATTGCCAAGAGGTTTGAAAATTGCATTGAAGTCAATGGCGGGATTTTTGAACACTTACTTTGAACAGCTGCAATTTATTGAGATAATTTACATAACCAATAAATGCAATCAATATGTCATTTGTCTTTCCTTCATACCTTTTGTGAGGCTTTTTATGTGTAACATTCAAACAGCTGTACCTCCAAACCCACTGAAAATTGGACACATGTTTATATGAACTTATTTACTCGGAATAGTCCGTACTACCACCACCTAAAATACTCTTCCTCCTGAAACACCCTGTATATTTATTATTACTATTTCAATGGGAAATACTTTGTTATAGTTGGCCAAAACTGTCCTGATTACCTGTGGATGCAGATTACTGAGGGACCATGCATTAGCATAATAAAGAAGAAAAGTCATGGAAGTGGCATTTTCTTTCATTAAGTGTACAAAATATGTGAAACTGCAATGTTCAGTCTTAATAAAACTATGTTATGGTTATACCAACTTTCTGCGCATACTGATCTGGGCTTAATTGGACTGATTCTAACCAACTTAAGGTTGCCGAACTACTAACTTAGATATAGACTACATTTAATCTAAATCTTAAATACGCTGAACTTGAAACAACGAAAGAAAAGCGTGCGTGTAGTGTAATTAGGTTTGCAGCGATAGATTTATATCGAGAAATTCATGGTGAGGCAAATTGGGCATGGAAAACTGAAATAAAAGAAACATCTTTCTCTTTTGCTGTATGGACACTAAAGCATAACCTTCTGGGTTGTGAATGGGTGTCGGTATGTTTGGACTAGAAGCCGACATTGTAGTGACAATATCAAGCACAAAAAAATTAATTTCAAAATTGGCACGACAGATTTTGGTGTTCAAATTTTTAAAATACCACGTTTTGTAATTGAAATGTGCGAGATTGGCGGTCTTACCGGCTTCGTGCTTAACAAAAAGTCTCCGCGAGGCGTCAGTAAAGTCTACCCATGCATGCCGAGCGAATCAGGTAACACAAGTACAGTTGTGTCAATTAATATGGCAACTCTTCTCTTATTTACCAAGTGGCAAGCACACGTAGTCGCGTTTTCTTACTAATTAACAGTGTTATAAGGTGTGCTTTTACGAAATGCTTTAGTGACATTTATGCTTTGAAAAGCTGCTTATTTACAATCAGTGTATTTGAATCTGCTGCCGAATATTACGTAGCATACAGTCCTACTCTCCACACAGGTTGCAAGTGCTGGTTAGGAAGGGTCTGAGGCAAGAGCAGCTCGGATCGCCTACAAGGACAGCTGGTGCAGAGTATTGCAGGTGTTTGTGGTCGTATTTTCGAACCAGATGCAATACAAAGTCTGGTTTGTGTGGTTTAGGGTGCTGAAAAGAGCACAAAATAGTACTGTTCTTGAATTGGAACGTTGTCGAAGTAACCTCAACGGCAGTGGAGACCAGGATACGTAATCCTACCGTCTTAAAGTTCTCATAGTTACGTCCGTAAGGAATCCGTTGTGAGGAAGGCGGTGAGTACATGAACTACTTTACATCTTGTGTTGGAAACTTAATGTCGGCATATGAAACTGGTGTACCGAACTGCGACATTGTTGCATGCCGTGCTGATGAACGTGTTAGTACATAAAAGGTTTTTGAGAGAGGAAGAGCCCCCTATTTGTTACTTCTAAAGTAATGAATATTTCAATTGTTGACATACAGTACAATTTCGAAGTTTTTCGAAGTGGTAGAAGCAAGTGAATATGGGCGTAGGCAGTTTAATGAATCAACCACCTGTAACGTGTAATTTCAGTTCATATTTGCACTGTATTCATTTCATTTTATAGTTAATGGATCTGCGGAAAGTAAGTAAATTATATTGTGTTCCATTATACTCTTAATTTCAATGTCACCAAATAAGGCTAAAATTCTGTTCTTTTTGTAAATTCTTTGAAGACTGAACAGTACTGCTGAAAAATATGCGAGGTCGAAATTACCTTTATACGTTAGAGGAAAACAGAATATCTTAGTAATATTGTGTCGCTCTGGATTATTTATTGTGTTTTGGAAGTGTTATGTGACATTACACTGTTCAAAGGCATTAGGTGTTTCGTCAATACATACAACACACTTCAAATCAGGTTGTGACGCTCCTGGCAGTGTATTTTCATGTCACCTTTAAGATTCAGTAATAATGTCAACCTTTTATTTTGTCATAAATAAGAACATTTTGTTTACGAGTTGTTAACTGCTGCATGCTGATAAGGGAGGAGTCACATTGGCCACCACTACCCTCACATATGTAAATAAACCACTGCCAGCAAGTTTCAGGATTGCTACTACATATTTAATTCCCTGCTGTAATACGTAAATACTAAAGTTGTCTTTGTGCACGCCATGGAGGCATATGGGGGAGTGGAGGTAGAGCTTCACGCTCCCGCCGCATTACCCACTTGTGCAATGGGCCCCATTGCCGGTCTGGATTCTTTGGACGACAAATTTGTTGCCCCTTTCGGGGCTTCAGTCACAGTTCTTCCATTATCCGCTGCATGGTCTATGCTGACCACATTGAAAATATCTGTGATGTGATTTTGTATTGGCATGTTGTGTGAGGCAGTATCCATAATAAATTATTCGCATTTAGGCTAACCAAAGAGTCTGATCCAGGTAGAATTCGGACATTCCAGTTACATAAAATACAAGTGTTAAACGTAAAGCAAATTTATGGAATGGGTAAGGAGTACGCAAAGGGTGCGTAAATCAAGACGGATGCGATAGGCAAGGCTTGAACCGTCATTTGTGTATTTAATATGAAAACACGTAGGGTATCAAATGCTACGATACAGTATACAGGGTGTATATGGAATGCTTGGACAAACTTCAAAGGTTCTTTACACAAAAGCAAAGGAAAACGTTCAAATAAACTTTTGTCCAGATATGAGTGGTTTTTTTTATTGTAATTGAAAAATCACATTCAATTTGTGGGCCGGGATAGCTCAGTTGGTACAGTGACTCACTACAAGCTGGACGATCTGTGGATCAAAGTCCGGTGGGGGCGAGATTTTCCGCACAGGCTATGGAAGCCACTCAGCCTCCTGTACAATGGGTACCGGTAAATCGACCGGGGCGTGGGGCTGACCACCCACTCACATCTAGCGCCGAGGTTAAAGAAAAAGTGAAGTTATGCCTCTTCTCCCCCTCTGGGCCTTCATGATGAAATTTACCTTTTACAATAAATACCTTCACTATGTAATATTGCACGTAACACCAACTTAGTACGTTTACAATACATGCCCCCAGTTTAACAACTGTTGGCTTATTATTGTTTATGAAGTCACCGTTCACAAAATAAGTCCAGAATGTTCCCCGCCTGAATCGGTTAACGCTTTGACACATCTGATCATGGATCGTCGCGCCCTTTTAAATGTCCCAGGGCGGTTTCGAATGTTTAGCAGGCATAAATAATCCGTTGGTGAAATGTTTCTTTATTTGCAATTGGAGATAATACACTGGGAATTTCAAGTGTCCCTAGGGGGAAATCTCAAAGCTTTAAGCCAACACTTTTTAGGCTGTACCCCGAAAAACTAAGTGTTGGTAGACATGTATGGAATTTTTTTCCTAGTTTTGGAGTGGGGAATTTTACGTACACAGCGTAGAGCAGTCCCTGCTGGTTTTATTTCGAGATCATTTTCAGGAAACAACCTTTTTTTTTTTTTTTGGATGTCAATATATGCGAATTGCCTGTTATTGTTCACAAAATTCCGGTATCTGCTGATACATGAGAGTAGAAAAGTTCACCCAGTAACAAGCCTCTTGAAAATACAGGGGGCGGGAAGGGGGAGGAGTAGAGGTATAGCTCTACTCATTCTTAACCCCGCCCCAAATTGAGGTGGGTGTTCAGAACTCTGGCTCTTTTACCTCCTCCCGGAAAACATCTGATACTGCTTGTACAGGAAGCTGGGATGTCCTGGGTGCGCCCTGGACAGGTCAGAAAATGTTTTTCCCAGTTGGGTTCAAAACCCCGATCCGTCAAGCCCGTAGCGAGCCGCTGCACCGACTACGTTATCCTGAAATGACGTGTGAGACCAACTAAATGCAACAAATTATGATTTATTAATAATCCATTAGCTCAACATGTTTCAGGCATCATTATGCCCACCTTCAGGAGCGCTAGACCATACGTTACTGCGTATGGTTTTCAGTACATGTTGGGAAGCAGAGAAGCAGGCCGTGTGCACACGGCCTGCTTCTCTGCTTCCCAA
>Ga0123355_10018598_pt1 | contig 11034 bp, 4 predicted proteins | sample TergutEmb28metaG_3_FD_89872 | JGI IMG/M metagenome (GOLD analysis project Ga0123355, IMG submission 89872) | Embiratermes neotenicus P1 segment gut microbial communities from Petit-Saut dam, French Guiana - Emb289 P1 | ecosystem: Host-associated > Arthropoda: Insects > Digestive system > Gut ...
AATGCTCAACATGTTTCGGATGTTAATACATCCATCCTCAGGAGCTTGCGACTTATTTGATGAGTTATTTCATGGGTTGTATTGCTCTGGTTCGATGTGTGTTGGTGTTACGTTGTGGTTTGGGTGTGGTGGTGTGGTATCCGTATGCAGGCTGAAGCACTAGAGCTTCAGCCTGCATACGGATACCACAGCCAAACCACAACGTAACACCAACACACATCGAACCAGAGCAATACAACACATGAAATAACTCATCAAATAAGTCGCAAGCTCCTGAGGATCGATGTATTAACATCCGAAACATGTTGAGCATTAAATAATGAAATAATAAAGCAAGTGACATCAAGTTGGTCTCTGTTTACTCAACTCAGATCCCACTGGACGGATTTTTTTGACTTTTTTATTAGAGTATTTTTCTAAAGCTTGTTGATAAAATGCAAGATTCATTAAAATGTGACAAGAATAATGGGTACTTAACATGAAGACCAATGTACATTTCTGATAATATCTCGCCGAATTCTTCTTAGAATGAGAAAACCTTCAGACAAATGCTGTAGGGAATATCAAAACACATGTTTTAGTTCAATGACATTTTTCCGAAAATTCTGCCGTTTGAGATATAATGTATAAAAGTGGTGTAAAACCTGAGGGGCCACAGACAACATAGCATGTCGCATGCGCTTTGCATGCTGGATAACTAAGGCTACAAACGCAGACTCAAAGTATTCTATACTTTTTGCTTTCCCACAACAATGGTTACATGAACGTGCCTCGGTGTTACGTAATACGTTCGTTGCCTGTCGTGTTCATGCTACATTATATATATATGCGCTTTTATAATTTTTAAGGTAATAATAATAATAGCACAAAAGAAGTTTTGTTTGCGAGAAAGTATTAAAAGTAATAATTAAACCAATAATACAAAGATTTAGGAATTAATTTTTATTAGTTTTTGTTAAAACACTAAAAACATATGCTTTTTGCTTGTTGTGTAATAATGCTTTATTTTTTTTTTGTTAATTTTAAATTATTGTTATTTTGTGTTATGATTTTCATCCTTTACAAATGTATTTGATTTCTTTTAGTGAAGCTGTAGCTTGTCCGGCTTACACACAAACCCGACCCCAGTAAGTTGTATGTCAAAATATTGGCTATGCTTTGCTTTCTACGTCGGACATGTCGAATATTGCAGGTTGCATACGTGATTGGCCTGAGTATTCGTACAGGGCAATATTGTGATACTACCCGGAGGTTCAGAAGGCGCACTCATACAGTTCGAGGGGCTCTGATTTTAGGTCGCATCTGTTGTCATGGGTAGGATGGAACGTAACATTTTAAGTGGTTTACGGGGCTACCAAACTTTACAGATCATTACAAAAAAAAAAGCATTACACTTCCAGGACAGTTGAAGTGCTGCTGGTTCCTCATACCGAATTTGCAGACTGGCAGGTATCTGTAACAGGCGAATCCCAGTGCTGTAAGGTGGCTCTAAACAGAGTGGTAGGAGAGAATTGTGGAATTATAAACGATGTTGCCATGTTTTATCTTGGAGCAGGTCAGGATATGTTGAGTGTAAAGAATTACAGCCTGATATTTGACCTAACACCTACCAGGTAGAACTCTGAAATGGTTATCGGCCGTTTGTTTGTAACACGGAACCCTCTCAAATTAGGTTCCCACGAAAGACTGATACCAAATGGAAACGCGTAGAAACTCGACAGATGGAGCAATTAGCAGGTTGCTGTTACTGCGGTCTACTGGGGGGAAGATGTAAATCCCATAATCGTGTGAGTTGTACACGATGGGTAATCGCTGCAAAGAAGGGAAAACAGTTCTGTTGTTCTGCGGAAGATTTGTGGCGGTCTTGGCACCTTGTCATACAGTTACAGTACCTGAAATCGTAGTAGATGGTGACGTCGCCGACCTACAGTGATTTGAGACAAGTAGCATCCGTGTTAGCCATCCCATTGGTTGCGATTGCAGATAAAATCACCGTTAAAGTCGAACTTGCAACATTAAGTTTTGGAGCAAACAAGACATTATTGGGACGAACATGGAAGTAAAGGTCTTGGATGACGAAAGAGAAAAAAAGCGACTGCCGATTTCTGAGATTACATCGGTGGAGGATTCTCAGGACACTGTATGGAAACATGGTATCTTGCGTCTTCCCAAAGTCGAAGAGAAAACATCTACAAATTTGCCCATAAGACAGTATTTCTCCGTACAGTTTTCCGTCTCTACGTATCGCTGTACGATATGTAGAATGTGCAGGGAGTGTTTCCGGAAATGAGATCACATGCCCACGATTAGCCTTGTCCTATGACTTAACATGTGACCTTTTCGTATAGGAAAAACTTATTGATATTTTTCTGGGTCATTACACTCGTGTTGGGGTAGGCGTGTACTAACGTGTCGTAGACATATACTGTGTAAATTACTGTGGATTGTTGGTATCAACATTCAGCACTACTAAGTTCATAGCTCACGACAGTATGAATCTCCCTTAATATTTTGTTTGAAAATTTAAATAAACTTTCTCAGACGGTGTGTTTGTAGTGGTCTTTGAATCCTGGAAAGGCAGAATAGAAGTAACAGCTTCGTTTGACGCATTGCAGAGAGCATTTGCACTCAGAGTTCAGCTGTCTGCATCCGTGATACTTTATGCAGGGCATCACCGTGGCACGATCTCAGGTTACCGTATCTTCATATTCAACGGAATGGATTGTCATCTAGTAACGGGCACAAGGAACTCCTGAATTTTATAAATGCGAGTTAATTTTAAAATACGTCGTTGAAAACAAAAACGTGTTTGTCGTTCCTGTCCGATGTATTCTGTTTTGAAATTCGCAAACAAATAAGCCTATCTGATATATGCCTATCTGATGTATGCCGACCAATCGATTTTCCCTGCAGCGACGTGGTTAGAATGAGATAAACGGTCAAACTGTTGTCAACAGAGTAGCCTTGTTCTCGGCTACATATACGAACTGAGTTTCTGAATGTATCCGAAGTGAAACCCATTCTTAATCTGATGTACTGATCATTAGGCCTTCCGACGCGTTTCTGGTTTGGTCGCCATCGCGGACCTTAAGATCAGTAAAATTAATGGTGTGAATATGTGTTAATCAAAGTTCCTCGCGCACTTCGAGACATACCGATCGTGTTGCTGGACGTAGTGGGTTTTTTTTCCATATCTTGTTTCAGACTTGCTGCATCGAGGGGACTTACAAGAAAGTCGTGGTTTTGTTTTTCAAAATAACACATTTAAAGGAAACGCCTAACGTTCCTTCATTTGTATCTCTGCCACTGCACTAAATAGAGCTTTAATTCCTACGTGATATTTGTGTCTAAATATCCTGACTTTCTTGTTTCCTGCGCTGCACCCAAAACCGTGCCAAATAATCTTCATTTCCCTCGTCGCATTGCGTATCCCTTAAGTGAACTGGCTTGGCCTTCAGCTGACCTCGTCGCTAATGCATTATTTTTCCTTTTCTTCTTATCCAAGATGTCTTTTTAGGGAAGATTAAACACTCTTACTCCAGAAAGCTGCTGTCTGGATATTTCAGTATGACTTATTCACGCTGTTGTAAGTATGACGGCATGGATGAATATCCGTTTGTAATATAATCGAACATCTAAGCCTGGGTCTTGTAAGTGTGCTTGTGTAAAGGTAAAAGTACCCATGTCCCGTGCATGTCATGTAGGCGTGTGGGGGAGTGGCTGTGTTGCTTTATACGTTTGTAGCATTTGTACCGGATGGGGTTCTTCGCCTTGAGAACCTCAAATCTTGCTTCACTGCTGTTGTTAGTGCCGCTGCCACCACCACCACCACCACCACCACCACCAACAACAACAACAACAACAACAACATCAACAATAACAAAAACAACGACGACAACAACAACAACACAGGTTTATTGCTGGAAGACGAGGAGGAGGGTGGGGAAGATAGTCAGTGGCGCATCTGCCCCCTTATCACTTTACCTGCCAAGACAATTTAGTCTGTATTGCAGGAAGTGTTTTCTTCAAGCCCTCGTCGCAAAAATGCAATCGCCAATAAAGTATATAATATTGAATTCTGATAAAATAATTTAAATGCCTTCAATAGGTCTATTTTTTAAGAAATAAGTACAATTTTATTTATTCATACTCCATGAGATTTTATTAGATAAACACAGTTTAATCTTAACAGCGAAGACTCAAGCAAACTCACTGAGATTTTATGAAGCATAAGTTGGTTCCATGTTTATCGGTTAACTGTTTATGCCTCTCAAGAAAATGTATGGTTTCAGGACCTGCCACAGAACACAAGTTATCGGTTTGTGTAAACCTTTGCGTGGTACCGTGCATTTAGTTGCAAACGCTGAGATCTTCGCAAGTCAGACGTAATGCTGCACTATGTACTAGTATCGGACGCGCTCGCAGGGAAACTTTTGGAGAAAGCTTCCTTCAGAAAGCTAAAGTTTCAACGACAGATACAGGAACTAGGTGAAGAGGATAAGAGGAGAGGGCTTTAAGATGAAGAAAGGGGTGAATTAATTAGACCCCACATACTTTACCACCAACAAGTATCTAGCCCTCTCAGTGGCTGCTGTATGTTTGCTCTAGCAGATGTGAAGGATTTTAATAGCATCCCAGTGAGTTGCTAGTTGGCTTCTCCGGTAGTAAAGACGCGATGAATTCCAAAAGAACGAAGTTCAGCTTAGATCTCATGAGGTGTTCTGTGCAGTTCGAAAGCGGAATAGAAACGAACAGTGTTTAATTTGAATTCACTACATCCTTCAAGTGGATTGGATTTCGAATGTAAAGTAATTTAAATACTTGCATCTAATAATTATTTTAACAGAGTTTTAGCCGTACAACATGAAAAGAAACATGTTTTCCGAAAGGACATAAATGTAGGAAAGGGATTTTATACAAATATGATAAATGTTTCATGAGTTAGCGAAGGAGTTGTGAAAAATCAAACTAGATTGCAGTAACAAGTTTTCTGATGATTTCGATGATGCCTGATTTTGTCAAAGTGTTTCAGTCAGTATTTTGAGGCTACTTCCCTCCAACGTGTTCTGATCGGGCCACGTTGGAGGGAAGTAGCTGTACCGATATTATGACCTGTACCGGAGGCTGCGGTTACAGTTTTTAATACTCCTGATGATGGGTGCTGTGACACCCGAAACATGTAGAGTGACTTTGCAATAAATAAATATCTGCATACTGTTGCATCTGGTTGGATTTTTATTAACATATGAATTAATACTTTTGATTTTTTGTTTGTACATATTATTTAAATTAGTAGAAAATCCGATAGTGTTAAGTATGTGAAAGAGGACATCTTATTGTGAAGCTTTTCGAGTGTTTGTTTCTCGTAGTTACAGGAACGCACTTAAGAAAAATGATACAAACTTTGTAGCGCTGTAAGTGGTTATGAATTCTCTGATGTTTACGCCTAGAACATGTGAAATTTCTTTGGAATTTTCTAAAGTTAGAGATATAGGGTAAAGACATACTATCACACGAAGGTGATGGTAAAATAAGCCCGCCATTTTTTATGGAATGAGAAAAGTAAACAAATGGGATTTATTTTTTCAGTTTTAATACAGAATAAAACGCGGTCTAAGGCTGTTGTTGTCTTCGATCTTTCGAACACCGGGACCGTCATTTGCTCGCCCACACAGAACATCTATGTGCCGTTACACATTTTTCTATGTTAAGTTTTTTCCGTGGAATAGAAGTCGGTGAGAGCATCCCCTGTCCTAGATCATATCTGAACTGTCCATAATTTCTGAAGCTAATTCAGATTCGGTAGAGGATAGGCTGTTTAATTCACAAACCCGAATAGGAATAAGAAAAATACTGACATCGTTGGTATTGAATATTGCTATTTATTTCAACACATTTTTAATTCACCAGAGATACCAATATGAATCATGCAAAGAGGCATGCCGAATATTTCAGTTTCTTGCCCATGTTCGTACTGTTCTATTTGTACAATTTAAATATGGCTTCCAAAATTCCTTCACACCCTCATCCACACCCACAATTATGACAAAATTTAGATGCTGCCGTTGTTTTCAAAACCACATATACTCGAAAAGTTCAGTAGCGATTATACGTGACTGGAACTTATTTTTACCTGGTAAATAACCGTCTATATTTGGGAACAACTTTAACAAATCAAAATTATATTGCGAAAAAAATTAAGAGCAGATTGAGGTCAGGAAATGCTTGCTATCATTCGATGCAAAATCTTTTAACTTCCAGGTTGCTATCCAAAAATTTAAAGATCAAGATATATAGAACTAAAATTTTGCTTATTGTTTTGTATGGGTGTGAAACTTGGTCGTTGACATTGTGGAGGAGAGAAAGCTGAGGGTATTTGAGAACATGGTGTTGAGGAGAATATTTGGACCTAGGAGGGACGAGGTAACGGGGGAATGGAGGAGATTGCATAACGAGGAGCCAAATGATTTGTACCCCTCACCCAATATTGTGCGGGCGATAAAATCGAGAAGAATGAGATGGGCTGGGCATGTGGCGCATATAGGTGAGGAGAGGGGAGTGTATAGGGTCTTGCTGGGGAAGCCGGAGGGAAAGAGATGGGTGCATAATATTAGGATGGATCTCCAGGAGGTGGGATGTGGGTATGTGGACCGGATTAGGCAGGCCCATGATAGAGACAGGTGGCGGACGCTTGTGAGTGCGGTAATGAACCTTCGGGTTCAGTGAAATGGGGGGAATTTCTTGACTAGCTGCAAACCAGTTAGCTTCTCAAGAAGGAATCTGCACCATGGAGTAAGTAAATAAGTGTCTAAATTTGTCCTCTTCTGTACGTATTCATACAACAAGAGTGCAAAACATTTTATCGTATTTTGCCGAAGTGGAGTGCACGGTATTAGCAGCGTGGAATGTTCTCCTCCATGGTTATCGGGAAGCATATTTGTCACTTAAGATGCGGAGTGACGTATAGAAAACTTGTGGGAATATCGCCTGAAACTTACCTTCCTAAAAACAATTAAATTTCTGTATACTGAACGATTGCCGTTATTGTAAATTAAAAATCACGGAAATTAGTACTGCATTAAAGACCTCCATGCAAAAGTTTCTAGCCTCAGAAGTTATACATCGGTTTTCTGTGGAAGGCGAAAATTTCTTGCCGTGTTTACAACAGCCCGCCACTGGGCACTGTTCTGACCCTGACTAGTTCATTCCACACCTTCAATCCGTGTATACCAAAACCCATCGTAATATTATCTTCAAATCTAATCCTCTCTCTTGTGAATACTGTATTTTTTAATGTGTTGTAATATAAAGCATCATCACAAAATGACTCGTTGAAGGTCACATTTACAAAAATAAATTTTCACAACAAACACCCTCTGCTCTGTAATACAAGACGCCAGTTTCATGACTGATGCGTCAAACTGAACTTCCAGTTTTCTCTATTCACGCGTACCTATGACTGTAACAATGGTCTTACAACAACAGAACTTAAATTAGCCCTTTTGTTAAGACGCCCATGGAAGGAACGAATGAAATTTTATAATTCCATTGATGGCGTGCATATTCGGCGAAGTCATTGTTTAATTAATAACAGTGGCAATGAAGAAGAAAGAATAACAGTGGAAGAAGAAATATAAACGTTTCATTCCTCAGTTTCCATCTACTTCTTTACACTTGAGCTTTCAGAATATTGTGCGTGTTAGTTTAATGGAAGATTACAAAATGGGCGTGAAAGAAACTGGACTGTATGGTGCGTAATGACTGGCTGTTGGTAAAGCTCTGTGGTTTCGTTTAGTGACAAAGTGTACGCGGTTATTGTGATGTTATGTTGTCAGCTGGAAGAAAAGGAGATTGCCAGTAATTTGACCAACTTAGTTGTTACATATTTTCCCCTTGAAATTTTATCTGTCTTTGTAAGAGCTCATTACAGTTTGTCTGCTACGATTTTTCCCTGCCTTTTCTTTCGGATGTGTTGTTTTCCTGTCACTAAATATACACACTACACATTCCACGCTTGTACAATTAGAGCCTTCTGTTTCTGTCTGTCCGTTTGAATAATTACGTCAATAAAGAAAAATTCGTCATTAATACAAAGCGGACCTCTGTTACGCGTTCCCTGTTGTCATGTCTCATTTGAAGTTGGCTATAAAACTCTTCCTTTAAAGACCAATCTCCATGCTTTTGTGGGCCGGGTAACGTAGTCGGTATAGCGACTGACTACGGGCTGGACGGTCCGAGGATTGAATCCTGGTGGGGCGAGATTTTCCGCACCTGTCCAGACCGGCCCTGGGGCCCACCCAGCCTCCTGTACAATGGGTACCGGGTCTTTCCCTGGGGTAAAGAGCGACCGGGGCGTGACCCTGAACCCTCACCCCCTTCTAGTGCTGTGGTCAAGAGAGAGTAGAGCTATACCTCTACTCCCCGTATGGGCCGTACGGCCTGTACAGAGCCTCAGTGCCTGTACAAGGGCGCACTTTACCTTTCACCTTTCTCTGCCTCTGCATCTTTCTCTGTGTTATCTCATATTTCACCTTCTCCATCGTTGCTACTGAAAAGAGTTTCGGTAGGATTTCTGTCTGTCCGTTTCAGGCGATCTGTCCAGTTTTTCATACAGAATTTTATATCCTCTAATGCAGTGTGCGCTGTCAGTCAGTTGTGGATGTCAGGGTGCCTTCGGCGGCCCGGCAGCCTAAAACCTATTAGTGTTATTAAAATTTCATTTGTGCCGCTTCCAGTTTTGAGGTATCTGTCTAATCTATAGTCCAGATCTCCCTGTCATAACACAAAGTTCCTATAGAAGTGACTTTTATGCCGCACATTTCCCAGAACGGCGTCAGGTTTCCCCATTTATTTTATCATGTCTGTGTTATTTTTTGATATCATCGGCCTTGGGTGATACTAAATTTTTTCGACAATTTGACCTGGAAACTTGGTGTAAAATTGTAATTTTACATAGCCTTAGAAATTCGTGTTGTGGCTAAATTTATTATTCGTTGCAAGTTGTACAAAACCTTTTTATGTTCCTCATACTCCAACTCGTTACATAGTCTGTCTTGTGACAGGTTCGTAGCCTCTTCCAAAGCAAGTTTCTAGAGAGTGTGATCTATTGCTTCTGATTTCAATTTCCAGTTTGTTCTCTCTTCCTTTAGGTCATCCAATAGCTGCTTACTTCTTCCTCGTTATCTCCTGTTTCCTTTCATCATTCCTTCAGTAACGTGTTAACGTTCATAGCTGCTATGACTCATGTATTACTATCAAACATATGTATAATTTTCGCACTGCATTCACGAGACTACCAGAATTGAAAATTCGTATGGTTTTACGTTGTCATGAAAATTTCTCATACAGTTTTAAAGCCCGCTAGAGTGATACACGAACAAACATGCATATACATGAATAAAAAAAAAGTGCGGTTTATCTGTCCTTCAACAGAAAGCAAAGCATACGAAAATCGTGGTTGCCACTTGACTCCTGTCTCACAATATGTTTACACGATGCACCATTTCACTTGCTCGTCCCATGTAACTCTCCCATGGGGAATGACACCTCGTGATGCCTGTGCACAATGTAACATTTGCTTTATGCAGAGGTGTTTCTCTCTAGGGAGTTGGATATTAACTGTTACATCTGCGCTAGTGGACAATGTGTTACAGCTATAACATCGCGTTGACCTACAGGTGCGTAGCAATTTCTGTACGTGCGTGCCACGGAAATACGACTGCGTCTCAACTCCTTCACGGTAGCTACAGGTAGCAACAACGGTTGACTAGTACCAGATGCTGTAGATACAGTTACTTGTGCTCCTGATGATGGGTGGAGAAACCATCCGAAACACGTAGAGCAGTTTACATATAAACAGTGTATAGTTGCATCTTGTTGGACATTTGTTGTTTATTCTGTAAATAATACCTCCTTAAATAAGCGATAAATAAGATAAATGTCAGTACAGCCTTCTTGCTTCAAGAAGTAGTGAGAGGGCATAAACTGGATTGATCTGGCTCAGGACAGGGAGAAGTGGCGGACTTTTGAGAAAACTGTTTTGAAACTCCACGTTCCCTAAATGGCGGGAGATTCCTTGACTAGCTTCGTAAGAAGGACCCTGCTCCGTGGAGTTACTGTGGTCATTATTTAAAGTGCAGCGATGACCAACTTTCGTCTTTACCGACCGAACAGATGTACAGTGACACTGCAGTATTGGCCATCTAGCGACGTAAGATGTGAAGGAATGTAACCTCGCCGTGGTCTGGGCAGGACTACTCTTGTTACTGAGATCCCCATGTATAAAGCGGCCCTAAATCTATCATCCTGAGACTCATCTTACTGTTCTGATGCCCCTCAATTCTTCGTATTATCCTAAAATAGCCCGCGATCATTGTTACACACACCCTGAATATCTCACTGTTGATTAGATAGTATACGCGCTTACTGGTTGACACACCGTCGTTAAATAAATCAAATTATCAGCACATACAGCTCATGGTACTCTGCAGCAATCTGTACCCGCCAGGTATGTGCGCGGCGTTAACTAAAAACCCCGATAAAGTGCACAGCTGTAATGAACTGTCTTATCTGATGATGTGTGTTTGGCGGACTGCAATCCAAGCACCGGCAGGTATTAAAATTGAACGCTAAAATTCCCGTTGAAAATTAAGTTTTATTGCCGAGCCGTTGACTGAGGCAGGGCGACCTCCTGATGTAGGGCTCATAGCAACAGTTCAGACGCAGTATCTTCTGTAGTTATCAGACCAACACTACCGCATAAATGTTCTAACATTCACATATTTGTCCTACACGCGACAAGTCTGGGCCAACAATTTCGGCGATCATCAGGCGATATTACAAAGATATAAAAAAGTAATACCGATAGAAATAAAGAAGAGGCCTTCCTTTTAAAACATTATTCAAACCTGAATTAACCTTTTGGCGCCTAACGACGACTATAGTGGTCGTACCGCACCGCTAACCTCTAAATGTTGCATTTTATATATTTATTCAACAAATACAGGTACTGAATATTTTAAACATGGTGTATAC
>Ga0123355_10018599_pt1 | contig 11034 bp, 10 predicted proteins | sample TergutEmb28metaG_3_FD_89872 | JGI IMG/M metagenome (GOLD analysis project Ga0123355, IMG submission 89872) | Embiratermes neotenicus P1 segment gut microbial communities from Petit-Saut dam, French Guiana - Emb289 P1 | ecosystem: Host-associated > Arthropoda: Insects > Digestive system > Gut ...
ATTTTTTCTCATTTTATATATTTCATATTATATAGAGAGAGAGGAGAGACAAGAAAAAAAAAAGATGAGAGAAAAAACAGATAATAAAATATATATATATATATATATATATATATATATATATATTGCAGGAAAACGGTGAAGTTAACGACTGTGATGGTTCCAAGGCAGTGCCCGCTCGCCTTTCTGCTAAAGGCAAGGAAAAGCAGGCAAAGTGAAGAAAAGTTGACTGTGTTTGTACGCAGCACAGGAAAAAAGTTGGGCAGTGAGGCTACTGTGCTAACTTGAATTCTGAAACTTGCACAGGAGAGGCTACATGGAAAGCATGCAGCGGATAGTACAATAGGAGCGGGTCTACCAACACAGTATTTGCTCCAAGCTCTGACCACGAAAAGCCTTGACCGACTCGGACGGTAGCAGGAACTTCCGGATGCGCAGTCACTTACAGCCAAGAGTCCGGCACTTTTACTCGGTAATTAATCTCAGTGTTCAAATTTGAGTTCCTTCCTCGCGGGAGAAAAACTGCGTCTCCATTAAAAGTAGAACATTTCGATTCTGTACAGGAAAATAATGACTGTTTAATGCGAGAAATATAAGAGACATAAAAACGAAATCTATGGGAAAAAGAAAGACATTTCGAACGTCAAAGATGTGGTGCACTTAGTAACAAATTTGATTCACGGTGTTAGCTGTTCGTGAGGCTCTTTGATGGTGGACATCTTATTACTGTACTTTCAGCATTTTTATTTAATTTTCGTAAACGACAAGCCGCACTTTCCTTCCAAAATGGTGGTTAGGTTTAACTATAATATTCAGCATGCTAATGACGACTCAAAAATATTTATATCTACAGGGGAAGTTTAGAACGCGGAGTGACAAAATTATAATGAATAAGGATGTGGAACACATACAGAATGTCCTATAGCAGCTACTAAAGAGCTGTAAATAACTATATGAGTCGAAAGGTGACTGCCGCCACCCTGTATACTATTTGTTATGAAGGACTTGGTCCACTAAATCATATTAAAAATAAATAAATGGGTAAGCGATCAGTGAAGAATGACATGACAAGTTCAGTTTGACGCACTGTCTTGGAATTTGCGTGGAGCAACTGAGGAAAGGCACAACGGATATCAGTGACGATAGACGATGCCCGGGACTATATTTAAACCCCAACTTCCCAGATACGAAGCAAAATTGGTAAGCAATCGACGGTGATGTCCTGTTACCAGCGACACGTATAACTTCCGATGAGTTCCAGCGGCTGATACTGGAACTTAAGAAGTTTTTTTAAAATACTTCACTTTTACAGGTACTTTTTCACCGAAAAATTTATGCAACACAACTTTAGTTTTAAGTGTCCCAAAACAGAAAAATTTCCCTGTAAATTCACGGATGTTTCTTAAATAAGAGCCCGAATTACATCGTTACCTTTGTTGTGTTTATTATTATAATGTGTTTTACGTTTATTCACATTTTAAAACACGAACGGAGTAAGTATTCTTTCCCCCTCTATTAGATCCAGTTCTGTGAGCGAATTTTCAGCTCACTAAAATAGTGCAGGTTTTTAAATTACTGTATTGGCTGAACTATTCTAGGGATTAGTTTCAGCTTTGGACTAAAATAAACACTGATATTTTCCCTATAATTAATGCTATGCAATTTTTTCTTAAGTTTATTATTATTATTATTATTATCATCATCATCATCATAATGATCATAATCATCATCCTCGACAAGCGCAAAACGAAGCTCATAATAGGTCAAAATAACACGCAGGATTTTCTCATAGAGAAAGACAATCTTGCATTATTTTTTGTAGTGTTTGGATTCGAATGCGTGTTACTTATAAAATATTTCAAGGCGCGGTCACAATCTGTGGACTTTCGGGAATCATCCAATGTTCGTAAAAACTTCCGCAAGATAATAAAAAATCGTAACGTTGTCGTTGATAAATTATGCTTCATGAAATAAATAAATAAATAAATAAATATATATATGTTCTTGCAAAATCTGCTTTCATATATACTGGATGATGATTGTGTTCACATCTCATTCCACAATGAATAATCTGTCTAGCGTAAACAGCGTCGTTTTCTTGGATCCGCCACGTAGTTTCAGATCTATATTCTTGGTGGTCATGCAAAAGAGCAGTTTACTGCGTCAGCAGAAGGTATAAACGAGAAGGGAGAATAAATAAAAAAAAAATGAAACGCTACAACTCTGTTGCAGTTCAAATAAGCCGCAGCTGTGTGTAAGCTCCGAATACAATCACATGACCAAACACTGGTCAGATTTTCACTCAGTTAACCCGTCCAATTCGCATTCTCTAAATCTTGTTACATTACCTCTTAATCCCACGGTCACTTCCTACATCAATTCAGCTCGTTCTGCTGCACGCTCCACTGCCGAAGTCCTGAAACCGACTTGATCTTCGCCTCTTCCTTTCGGAAATACGTTGCTAAATCTCCTCCTTTTGAGGAGATTATTTATTTATTTAAGGTTCGGCATCCCCCGTTGTGTTCAAATTATATAGAATGGAGACATTCAACCAAATATGCAGCATATATTTTGCAAACCACAGCTAAACGCTTCGGCTACTTAATTGTAGCCATTATCAGGCTGTACAAAGAATTATAAAAGGGAAATTATTTCCATTAAAACTTCGTACAAAATCTCGGCCCTATAAAAAGACTCTCGGCTTTACAAAACGTCTTTTGTAAAGCCGAAATATCGTCCTAAATTTTATGAAACGATTTATTTTTTTATAATTCTCCGAACATCCTGATGATGGTTACGTTGAGGTAGCCGAAACATGTAGCTGTGACGTGCAATCCATATGCTGTATATTTGACTGTCTCCATTCTGTATTATTTATTTATGTATTTGTTTACAAAATGGGGGGATATTTCCTTATTTCGACTGCGTCAAACGGAGCAAATTTCGCAACAGCGTAAGACGCAAAGAAGAGGTTATTGGAAGAAACTGCCAAAGATTCTGGACTAATCCAGCTACCTAGAACACACCAGTAGAAAGGAACGTACTTACTGTAAGAACATGCTACGAATTTGTAGGCCTTCATGGTAGTGACAAGTATTGACGTTTATTCACTCGGTTTTGCCCATGTGTATTAGCCAAGTACAAGGAGGAAGGGCACATTTCAAGTGCCAGCATCTAGCAGTGTTTTGCTTCAAAGTATCAAATGTTGAAGGTCGCAAACTGAAAATCTAGAGGCAGTAACAGAGTGAACGCGTCAGAACTCTTACGCTATGCCTATATTTCCCAACTTGTTACATAATGGTGATACTTGGCGACGTACTCCTCATCCACGGAATCGTACCTCTTGTGTATAAGATCCGTTCTAACATATTAATTCGAAGTCAGAACATACCAAAGTGCGCAATACCATAGTAAAGAAAGAGGAAAATATGAACCGTCGTGCCACCGACATGAAGATTAATAGTAAAAGGTAAAGCAGTCCCGATACAGGCCTGGAGTGGCCCCGAGGGTTCCAGGAAATTAAGGTTCCCAGATTTCATGACAACGGCACAGAACGGTGATAAGGTTGTCAGCCTTACGCACCGACCGCCTTTACCCCCAGGAAATGCTCCTGGTATTCATTTCTGTTAGAGCCTCAGTCGACCCCAGGGCCATACTGGGATCGGAAGGATTTTATGTCAATGAAAAATTCCAATGACACCAGCTGGGATCGAACCAGCGACCTACCGGGAGATTAATAGTATGTATAATATAACTCCATAAATTAGTTACATTTTGAACATGGAGACAATAATGATCGCCTAAATGTTGGGAATACATTGTACATAAGGTCATCACAGTAAGTTATCCAAAACACAGGGCATGCTGCGATGCTGTGGGTTATGACACAGCTGCAGTAATGAACAATAGGGTCTAAGTTATCCCGGGTCCCATCTGTCAAACAATAGTAGGTACAATATTAAACATTAAAGATAATATTTGAATAATTACTCACAGTATACGAAAGTTCAGGGGAAAAAATAATTCATTGAACTATATTACATTAACACATAATAGTGAGATACACCATCATAGACTTACCCAAGCGAGTTAAATAGCGAATATTTGAAGAAAATTGTGTGGAATTCCAGCAACAAATATTGCTTCCGAATGATTAGGCAGTTAGAGAAACAACAACGATTACTCCCCACCTGGTTTCCACAGCACCTGACTCATTCTCATAGTGCACCTACCCACCAACCCTCCCACATCCTCCAAGCCACTGTGTCGTCCATTACACGTCATTCTTTCTGCTCTGTTTTGTCCATTTGTATCCATCATATTACACCACCTGCTTTCACGAACAACTAAAATTTAAGCCATTATTCCCATTCGTGTTTTGCAAATTACAACAAAAACCCAAGAATAGAAAGCTGCGTGCCGAAATTTCAATGGCTGTTGAAGTTAGACAATTATGACTCCAGTGGTAGTATGGAGACGAGAGTAGCGTGGGTTCAGCGGATAAAATATGTTTAGTCTCGTGGAGTTAGCAATTTAATACACGAGATTTGGGACGGGAGGGTGTGGACTGGATACTTTTCGCTCGGGATAAGAAGCAGTGGCGGACCTGCGAGAACGACAACGAATCGGTGGGTCCTGTACAAGGCAGGTTACATCGTTCTCAACACAAGGACGTCAGACTTCTCAAGATGCTGCCTGTAATGTGAGAATTCAAATAAAGAAAACAGAAGCAGAGGTACAGGTAAGTGTAAGGGAAGTACACGCCCCATTTAACTGGATTTCTTAATTAATAAAATAGCACACTGTCTTGATATTAAAGGACAGTGGTAGAGTCGCTATACACTCTGATCCAAAAATGACAGCACACACAAAACTAGCCCTAATATAACATCGACAGCAACAATTACCTAATTAATTGGCCTTTCCACCAAAAGAAATCCCAGAAATTAGAGGTACCCGTACAGCACTTTTGAGCCTACTTCAGCTAGAGCGGGATAGATGGACTAATTCCCATGTCAGACAGTTATTTGATGAGTGCAGTCGGAGAGCTACGCCGAGATCAATACAACAGAGGAAATCACTGGCGAAGGATGATGAGATATCGCTCTGCACCACTGGCATTATGTCCATGACCCACACAACGAAGAGATCTGGGAAAACCGAAAAACAATGGGAACCAAACCTTGTTGGGATTCAATGGAACAAGCCCAAACGTTCCAAGTCTATGAAGTTCTTCACGACAATAATAATAAGACGATGATCATCATTATAAAGAACACTATTCCATGGCCTTGGTTAAGATAGTCGTTTCTGCACCGACGTATGCTTACGTGCAGTTATCCAGTGCGTAGACTATTGAAGAAGCGCGGCATGAAAACGCATGGAAGAGTGTATGAATACAGCCACACGCATGATTAATATCGGTTCTAGTAGGAATATTCTGATGTGGCAAAATTTACTATTCTAACACCATTATCATTACTATTCTGATGTAGACTCTCATTCCCAATTGCCGGTTTCAAAATATCCGCTCTCCCCAATTTTGAATTAAAATCTCATAACAGAATTTTCATATGGTACTTAGGAAAATGATCGAAAACCTGCTCTATTTCCCCATAAAAACTGTCCTTTGAAGCATCATTTTTCTCCCCACTTGGTGCATGTGCATTCAAAACAATTATATTACACCAGCGACCTTCTATCACTAACAAATTCTACTCTCTTAACTGCTGTTTGTATTCTGTGGGGGAAAAAATCCTGTTCCCAATTGATGACCTTCGTTTCCTTATCAACAGAAAATTATATAATCCCCGCTCTTACAGTGCGCCTTTTATGCCACCTAACCTCCTGTACACCCAATAAATCTAAAACAAAACTCGCTAATTCCATGGCTACTGTCGAAAGTGACCCTAACCTCTATAGGTTCCTTACATTCCAAGTGCCAAATCTCATGTACCTTTACATTGCTTAGGTTGCACCAAAGGATTATTCCGGGCCCGAGATACAATTATCCTTTTCACAGCAAGGCCAGTTTTTTCGGTAAGGGGTTGTCAGCACCCCGCCCAATCCCCAAGCTGGAGGACCACCCTTTGCCGGTTGTCCGCTACTGCGTAATCAATATATTCGCAGCTACCCTCCATATTGGAGGCCGTTCTCCCTATCACCAATAAATTCTACTCTCTTATGTGCTGACACTAGTCTGTGGTATATAAAAAATCAAGAGAATAGGGTGCTGAGGAGAAAATTTGGGCCTAAGAGGGAAGGGGTAAAAAGGGAGTGGAGAGAGCTACATAATGAAGAACTTAATGATCTGTACTCTTCACCAAATATTATCCGGGTAATAAAAACGAGAAGAATGGTAAGGGCAGGGCATGTAACACGCGTGGGGGGAAGTGGAGGTACATACAGAGTTTTGGTGCGGAAACCTGAGGGAAAGAAACCATTTGAAGACTCAGGTGTAGATGGGAGAATAATCTTAAGATGGATCTTCAGGAAGTGGGTTGGGGGCATGGAATGGATTGATCTGGATCAGGGTAGGGACAGGTAGCAGACGCTTGTAAACGCGGCCATGAACTTTTGGGTTCCATAAAATACGGGGAATTTCTTGATTAGCTGAGAAACGGTTAGCTACTGAAGAAGGACTCTGCTCCATGGAGTCAGCAAGTAAGTTGGAAGATTGATTAGCTTCAAGGCCCGGCCGCTGTACCTCGGAGAGAAAGCGCACATATCCATCACATATAAAGCTGGGTGGGTCCAAGATTCAGTGTGGACGCTTTGGGGAAGATAAACAGGCCATTGTTTCTGCAGGGAATTGAGCCATGATTTACCCGTCAATAGTTCAGCCCGTAGCCTAGTCACTGCACTCACTGAAATTTCGCCAGTGTATATGACATCACTATTACAGACTTCTGGGTCAAGAAGAAGTGTACTTTGTGGCTGAACGAATGACTTACTGACGGCACACTCTGAGTTCTATCGCAGCGCCGTTCCGCCATACTTTAAGCACCTCCATTTAAACCTTCGTCGTTCATTTCCCACGTTCCTTGAAGTTTCAGCCTGGTTCCGGAAGTTCTTCGACTAACATCTCTCCAAATTTCGTCTTGGCCTGCTGTTCAAAATTACTTTCCGACAAGAGAGACTTAAGACTTGAGTCCTAGAATAGTCGTTGGTAAAGTAAGTTCTGGTATTTTACTTTGATATTACACACTTACAAGAAAATGCAACTTTTCTCCTCTGTTTATTCATGTTTTTATTGCTGGGAGCGGAAAAATGCGAGATCGCAAATGTGGATATCTTCTCGTGATCAGTTTTGCGTCAAGGCAAGTCATTTGTTTGTTACTTTATTTATTTCCCTAGGAAATAATGTTATTATTTTCATCCGTCAAACTGATAATTATATGAAATTAAATGCGTTGCATGCATCCCCCGTTCATCCCTTTATGTTCCACGGGCTACCCGAGATAGTACTAATTTGGACAGGGTTAGCAAAGATAGGAGTGGTGTGGCGCTTTGATCAACAGGTAACAACGTATCGGAGAATATAATGGCTTCAGGCTCTGGACAGAAGACGAAGGCGGCAGCAGCTTCCTAATTAAGGTTGATATCTCACAAAAAATAGTGGCATCAAAACCCCAGAAGACAATAATCTGCGAACTTCAAAATTTTACAGATCTTCCAGCGTCGAACATTCGAGTCAGGTTTGTTAGATACGACAGCAAATGTCAGCGTACCACGCTTCTTAGTACCCTGTGTATGAGACTTGAAGATAATATCAGTGTACGTTCTTCTCCGATGTTACACTGTGTCGATTAGCAAATATTTGCCGACACTTCAAAGAACAGATGTGTCTTCATCAACAGTGTTGCGTAGCGCAAGAAGACTCTGACTCTGAAGATGGTGACACTACAATTCGCCAAAACGTCGGTAACTATTTGCCATTCGACACAGCGTAACATCCCAGAAGAGTTCGAATTGCACTATCACCGACGTGAGAACTTCAAATTTCGCAGTGGAGGCCGACTTCAGATTTATCACTTTTCATATCGCTCACGAAAAAGCAATTTGTCTTAACCCACACAATTCGTCAAACTGACATTCACAAATTACTATACAGCTAGGTTACAAACACACCTTCTGTCAAAATGACGCACGCTTGAAAAAAAAAAATACTTCTTCTTATATTTTCGTAAATAACATAACATGCTTATGCATTGGACTATTATACGGATTTGTCAAGTTTTTTCTGTCTCCTAAAAAACCGTGTATTGGCGGGTGACGTCAAACTGCTGTTTCATGAGCAGCGATACATCCCACAATACGTGCACAATGTCCGTCAGTGGTTCGCACTGTTTTGATATTTTATTACTCAGCGCCACGTTCAGTGGCAGTTTTAAAACACACACCAACTAATAAAACAATCTAAATATTTTTATTAACAGCAGTTAGTCATTAATAAAGTTCAATGTGAGCGCCACGAGTGACTCTAGGAACATCAAACCAATATTCGACCTTCTGCCAAATGTAACGGAAAATTTCATGTCTAATTTCTGCACAGGCCATTCTAATCCTCGTACCAAGCAAGAACTGATGATTTACTTGGCGGAATCTTCCCGGAATTTCGTCGAAACTGTCGCTGCACTCTAGCAATTGATTTAGTTTCAAGAAAGGCTAACACGTAGAACGCCTTTTCCGGCCCGGACGCCATTTTACCGTACTGTCGAATGCCTAAGGGCAGAAGCACAGCTGGCGCCAATCTCGCGCCACATTAACGCTTCCTGAGTTCATCTTTCAAATTGTCTGTATTTCGAAACACTAAATTAAACAAGCTCTGATTATGAAATCTGAAAATTGGAAAAACCATTTTCAGACATACGAGAGAGATATATATTTCAAGCATTAGATCTTAGCTCTTCCATGATGTTATGGAGTGTAAACTGGCAGTTAGTTAGCAACGTTTCGGGACAAGTATCCGTCCCATCTTCATGGATCAAGCAGGCCAAGAAGAAACATCTAGACTTAAAACAATTCCTCTAACTTCATGCGTCTTGTTTTTTCACAAACTGCTACACACGTAGGAAAAGAGGAATTGCTGAACACTCAAAATATTCAAATGTTAAACTTAATGTTGCGTAATCCATTACGCAACATTGTAACTCGGTACGATCACATCTTTTGCCTCTCTACATCGGTGCCACACATTTGAAAAATATTTTCTCTAGAGACTGATTAAATGTATAGCGTACGGTCTCAGTATAAGGGCCTGGGATAGATGGACCGAGCAGAATAAGTTTTGTTATATTACTTTTATTTGATGATAGAAGCAGGCTCTGCATCCGAAGCATCTGCTATAGGCCTATCAAGTAAACCTCAGACAATGGGTAACGTCAAGCGCAGTATTCTTACAATAGAACATGAACTCAAAAACTTGACACGCGATCGGCCCTCAATGGCCGTCTTTACGGTATCAGATCACAAGGACCATTAGAGTAACACATGGCTACAGATAAGTTGCCTCACCTATGAATCAACACCATACACACTGGGTTTGAAGAACGAGTGGCTGATAAAGGCAGGCCATGATTATAAATCATCCTTCCAACAAATTGCTTTCTTTGAGAAATGATTCATCCAAACACAGACTACTGTTCCATCTAGATTACTCTTCTAATTTGATTAACTCGGTCCTTATAAATAAGATCGTTAGCCCACCAGCCCAGGTACACCAAAATACAGTCCAGAAACACGCTACACCCTTGCTTGATCGACTACGCAATCCAGTCGATGCAAAAGTACAACTGTCTCTTTGTCTAATTAAGCACCACGACATGAAGGCATACGGAAGAGTGGAGGTACAGCTCTACGTATTCTTAAACAGGGTTTCAGACGAAGGTCAGATATAAGTTCCACGCCCCAGTCGCTTTTCACGGAAAAATAACTTCCAATAACCTCTGAATATGAGACTGGGCGTGTCACAAAGGTAACTGGAAGTTTCGCGGACAATTTCTTGTCTCTGCAGAGAGCCGAATCCCGACTCCTCCAAGCGCATGCACTATTTCGACTGAATGTTCCTGGCACCTTAACGGCCCCAGCTTAATTGCAAAATATAGGGTACTCATTTTATCTGACACTGTCACTAGTCACTTCCCGTCGGCTCGCTTAACCCATAGCTTACACACAGGCTCGTCCCCACACTGTATGTCACAGAGGTTGTCGGTCTTGCAGTGTCAGATGTAATCACTATAAACTCCTGTTCGATTGCAGGAAAACTTACACTTTTTTGCAGGAAGAGTGGCCAACAGCTCACAAATCTATGCGTGATTTAAAGTGTGCAAATAGTTGCAGAATAGTAAGCACAAAACTGTTGTCTCCCTTTCACAAAATCTGAACCAGTGATATTTTTACTTGGGAGGCATGTTAAAGGACGAAGTGCATAAGCTGAAAGGAAGCATTCAAGATGTATTGTCTTCAGTTTCACCAGCAGAACTTCGACGCGCCGGCTACGTGTTTGTTAGATGCAAACGTATTTAAATCCGGCGATTAAAAACCGAATATTAACTCAAACACATTTTTTAATCTTATGTTTATTGGACCGTGCATCATCTTGATAGTTGAATAAAGAGAGACCAATTTTTCGGATGTTAATACATCTATCCTCAGGAGCTTGCGACTTATTTGTTGAGTTATTTCATGGGTTGTATTGCTCTGGTTCGATAATGTTGGTGTTACGTTGTGGTTTGGCTGTGGTGGTGTGGTAACCGTATGTAGGCCTCAGCCTGCATATGGATACCACACTACCACAGCCAAACCACAACGTAACACCAACACACATCGGACCAGAGCAATACAACCCATGAAATAACTCAACAAATAAGTCGTAAGCTCCTGCGGATGGATGTATTAACATCCGAAACATGTTGAGCATTAAAGAATGAAATAATAAAGCAAGTGACATCAAGTTGGTCTCTCTTTATTCAACTATCAAATACATTTAACCAAAAGGCGTGGATCCCGACCCACGGCAATGTGGAACAGCGA
>Ga0123355_10018600_pt1 | contig 11034 bp, 5 predicted proteins | sample TergutEmb28metaG_3_FD_89872 | JGI IMG/M metagenome (GOLD analysis project Ga0123355, IMG submission 89872) | Embiratermes neotenicus P1 segment gut microbial communities from Petit-Saut dam, French Guiana - Emb289 P1 | ecosystem: Host-associated > Arthropoda: Insects > Digestive system > Gut ...
CAGGAATACTTTGAAAATGTAATTTAAAATAATAATGAACTGTAACCAAATTTTGCAATATTCTTGTAAAATGAGTATGCGAAGTTCCTTCTTATTCATTCAGCATCGAAGCGTAATAAAACTACGCATAAATTTTGTTTCCATACGATGACTGGTTTTCGAAATTTTCCGTTGGTAGAACAAACACTCACTGTCATGATTATATATCTCGGCGCTTCCAATTGTATTATTCTTCCGTCTCTAAAATCCAAGAGAGTCAATTTGCACATGTCAGAGACTGTAAAGTTGGTTACTCCATCTCCCACAATGTCGATGCCAATTTGCAGTACAGTTATGAGTCAGTCCATTTAAATAAGCACGCGTTCTTGTATGAGCAGTCACCAACTGCCTGTACACTCGCGCAGGGCGCATTCAAGGCGGGACAATCAAAACCAGTTCATTTTAGTCACCCTTTCCCTCAGAAAGTGTAATCCAAACGAACTTTGAAATATCTTCCCACAAAAGGCATCGTATTAATTGCTAACACGCGTGTCCGACTGACATACACAGTGCGATCCATAAGTTCTAGGACTGATTTTTTTTAATAACAGAACTAGAGCGATCTATCAGCCGAACCACTAACTAAGTACTATCAACCAACATCCTTTCACACACTCAGTTTCGTTTGTTTATCTGCAACAATGTATGAGTTATAACTTGTCTTGTAAAGTCAGTTTTCTTTATACGTCATGGATGGCGGAAATGAACAGAGAGTTGCCACAAAATGTTGTTTCAAAGCCGATGTGTCAGCGACAGAAACACTAACAATGGTGCAAAAGGTTTATGGGAATGAGACTCTGAACCGATCATACTTTTTGGGTGGTATTCTCGATTCCGAGAAGGAAGGGAGCTGGTAGAAGATGACGAGAGAGGGGGCTGTCCACAATCGACTCGAACTGAGGTAAACATTGCTGCTGTTACTCATGTAGTCAAAATGACCTTCGAATTGCATCAAGAATGATAGCAGAATCTTTTAATATCCCCGAGTCTGTTCTACGTACCTAACCCATTTCATGGTCCTAAATATAACCTAGAAGTAAAGCTGTCACCGTGCAGGTCAGGAGCTTACACAGAGACACAGTTTAATGGAGCTCGTTTCGTTGAGCCCCAGAAATAACTAAAGCAACAAATGATCGGTCAACACAGCTGTTTTTAATGGAACCACACTACATGCTTCGGATCACTTGATCGATCATCAGATGCATATAGACTTGAAATTCGGCCCCTCATTACATGCTCGACATTAGTTCCTCAGCACCTTATTCCAAAACCCGCCAGGCTGTGTTCGTCCCTCAGAGCGATACACTAATTTGCCGTCTTGTTGGACTTATCACAATATTTTACTTTATGTAGCCTGCTACGTACATATGAGTCGAGAAGACAGAACATTCTAGTCTGAATATTAGCAAGCATTCCGTGAATTCATTCTTCAAGAGCGTGACTTATTTTTGCCTAACAAGTAGTCACATACAACACCATAATATTAACCGTGTAAAGCAAGGAATTTTTCTGAACGTATCAAAGGGCTGAATATTAAAAAATCCGCATTTTATCTGCAATATATTTATGTGTTTCTTATGATTCTTACAATAAACAGCGATCGTAGCACTTAACAATATTCAACAATTGGTATTTCTAATGCAAGTACGCTCTATTCTCTGTGAGGTAAGATCTGAATATATTAATTGTAATCTTTCGTCAGGAAAATATATTTGTTTTATATGACGTATATGAATATTATAAAATTTATGGTGTAGTGTCGGTGAATGTATACACAGCTTCCTACGAAACCCGATATGAAACACAAGTTTCATTTGCCTCATAATACCCACAAAACTAATACATCTACTAACTGCATCATAAACTAACGAGTGATAAAATAGGATTCATTGACCCATACCAGCACAAGCATTTCCTTTTCCCAGCCCAACATTCGCCTGTTCGAAGCCTTGTAGAAATATTCTCACAGGCGGCTGTGCCACGTGATCAACCTGTCTCCTCACTGGTGCTTAAACGTAATCCATCACCTACGAGACACATTGCAGGAAAAACGTCTAGAAGCTACTCGGTCTTCATAGACGCCGAAGTTACAAGAGACCAGTCACAGAACATGGCAAGTTCGATTCAGAATAAGAAAGGTACGTCCACATCGAAAAGGACGGTCATGTTCGTTGTAACGGAAATTGTATCTGGGACACATACCGGGTAATTACTTTAAAGAATCAGCCAATAAGCAGCACTCAAATACAAACTTGACCATCCAATATTTTAATGTCGTATGTTTAGAACCTCAATTCCTTTTAAATATTCCGTTCAATTAAAATATAAAATATGTTTTGAAGTTTTACTTGGATGTAAAATTAACATTTCAAAAAATACATCTAAATAAAGGGGTTCGTATATTTCCCACAACTCTAGGAATTGCCTCAAAATTCTAGGCGCCAGATTGGTGATATGAAGCAAGTTTCATACTGGTTATCCACCAATATTAGGCAATACCGTACAAAGTTTAGTAACCACGGGCTTCCTGGCTCTGGCGCTTGTGCATACCTATATGCTGCATATACCGCTTTACTATATTTGAAACTTAAAATATGTGTATCAATTTTCCCGTTATTAACAAGATTTTATTATTACAGATGTCCACTTTTAAGTGAGCCATCCCCGTTGTACTGCATACAATCATAAAGATAAGTAAAGTCAAACACAACTTGTGAATATTTTATTGTTAAGGAGCTTTATTCACATAAGGTATCTTAGGAACAACTACACGTTTCGGCCTTTTTCCAGACCATCAACAGGTTGATCGTATATCCTGTTCGAGGAAACTATACAATATGCAGATACGCTATGTGAATAAGGCTCCTTTACAATAAAATATCCACAAGTTGTGTTTGACTTTGCTTTACCTGTCTTTATGACAGACTTCCATGTTTACACACTTCATTTTAGGCACAAACAGCACGCATTGCAAAGGTTACAGCTCCGCCACACTGACACAAAATGGGTCTAAAAACGACAATCTTTGTAGTAAAAAGGAGAATATATTTAAGGATCTTAATTAATGAGATTTGTACAGTTACAGATTACTGTCTTCTGGGACATCGCACTGCGTATAATTGTAGGTACGTGCCACGTTCAGATAAATTTGCTGCCTCCATTTTCAGAAATTATCTAGCCTGAAGACATAAGCAGTCGTTTCCTCCGAAACTAGGCTCATACCTGTTCAGCTACAAGGCACTGTATTCTATAAGAACAATTTTTTTGTCTTTAATACTATTAGAATATGAAATCTCATTCACACAGATTAGTTTCTGTCCATGAAGTATTGCCAACAAACTTTAAAAATATATCGCTTATGAAAAAGCAATCTGGCATAGCCCACCGATACATAATTTTATATGAGACATAAAAAAAATCTGACTGATCCTGTATAGTCCAAAAATTAAGCATGTTATGGTTTTACGAAAATACAAGGTCAAGCAATTTTCATGTGCACAAAATATTTTGACAGAAGCTCTGTTTGTAACCCAATTATCTAATTACGTGGAAATCTCAGGCTGACGAATTGTGTGGATTAAGAAAAACCGCCATTTCATGAGCGTTGTTTATCACAATCACATGCCAGTACAGTTCTATTAACATAGTGATCCTCCTCTGTCACTGCTGCACGTATCCGAAGAAATTGTTTAGTTTAGTCGAATTTTTAAATTTCGGTAATGTAGGAATAGGTGAACTGTCAAATGTTACTTCCATTTTCGTGATATAACACAAGATACACGCACACACACACACACACACACATTGCATGCATGTGCATATCTGTGGGATTTCGCTAGTGATGCTGGCATAATTTTTGGTGAGAAGTCCAAGACCTAGAACGGACACCCGACGTGCGGTTTCATTTCGCTTGAGTCTGGATACGCTTGCGCGGTTCAATCAAAGGATTCGAAACCTCCTATTCTTTTTTAACATTTTTCGGAAGCAACACTCCCCAAGGTGGTCAGGCGCACAAATATTTCCTGTACAAAAAAAAAATAAATAAATAAATGAATTTTCACAGTAACTAGCAGTGGGAGCGAGAGCAAGTCATGAATGTAAATCGATATTTACAAGACTCACTTCGTGTATGTAAGACGTTAAATTCGTTTCGATTTAAGCCAAAAATGCATTATGAATGCCTTAAATTTCCGTATTACACAACTTAGAATAACGAGATTTTAATGTTTATTGGACCGTGCGTCATTGTGATAACTGAAGAATCAAAAAGCCAACTAGATGCCACTTGATATTTTATTGTACTTCTATTGGCTCAACATGTTTCAAGCATTACTATGTCCATCATCAGGAGCTCGCGACTATGATGTTGTTTACCACATTGTTCGTGTCGTTCTTGGTTTGCTGCATGTTGGAGGTTAGGTGAGGTTAGGTTGGAGTAGTGTCCGGGATGCAGCCCGGACACTACTCCAACCTAACCGCACCTAATCTCCAACCTACAGCAAACCAAGAACGACACGAACAATGTGGTAAACAACATCATAGTCGCGAGCTCCTGATGATGGGCATAGTAATGCTTGAAACATGTTGAGCCAATAGAAGTACAATAAAATATCAAGTGGCATCTAGCTGGTGTTTTGATTCTTCAGTTAACGAGATTTTACTCTGCCTATGTCGAACAACACGCTGTTTTTAACAATAAATACAATTAATTCTCCGATAACTCACGAATTTTGTATTGTTGAAAGGAAAGTGGAAGAAAGTAATATTCGCTAATTTGCGAGCTCACTCCAAAAAGTTAGCAATGAAATAATTTATGTTATGCACTTGAATATTTAAAGTGAGTACACATAATGGAATTTCAAATTTTCTGCTTCACTTCCAGTAGCTGGATCGCAGTCGAAAACTAACTTTTAAAAGGCAATTCTTTCTTTTTAAAAAAATTTGAACTGTATGCCCGAATATTTGTCAAAATTCAGTACATACAAATTTCATCCTCAGTGAAATTGTTGAGCATAAACACGTTTATTTAATACCATTTTTACTAGAAACTCTGTATTTTAAAAAGAATATTAGAGTGCCTACAACTGGGTTTTTTAATATCTCTGCCCAACATGCGTCTTTATGTTTTACCTCAAATCGCTTAAGACAGTAATGACAACAGATGTAATTCTTTGTGTAAATGAACCTTTAAATTTTTACACAAAATATTAAAAAATAAACAAGGAAGGAGAAAGATTAAAAGAACCTATGCAAAACTGAGAAATTTAATCACTTTATTACTATATATTACCGTCAACACAACTACAATAGTTGTATATTGTACTACACTATACTATACCAATGTAGTTGTGTTGACGGTAATATATAGTAATAAAGTGAATATATAGATACACAACGGGATGACTTCATTCAAATTGAGAAATTTAAGTTTGTCCGGGCTCATAAAAAAGTTACTTTCTCCAATAAGAGTCACCAAATTTTTTAAATATGCTCACAAAAAATAGATTACCTAAAAAGTATGAACGGAAGTATAAAGTGCAGCATTGTTTGAACTATTGTTCCAGATTTCCCTTTAAAAGTGAACGCCTACTTTATCATTTTTTAAATTTTAATTTAAATTCAACAGGTCGTCTGAGTCCTGTTCATATTCTTCTTATAAACTAATTTGTAGTTGTTATCTTATGTCGACTACTTTATTACCTTTGCTTTATGTAAGAATGATTGATCATTCAAAGTTTTATACTTGACTGTGTCTGTTTATGTATTTATTTACTTATTATTTATTTACGTATTTATTGGATAGATTGTTAGTCAAGTGATTAGGATTCCACTCTTTACTTAAACTCCTCGTAGGTGAATTAAGCATATGTTCACCGTGAATGACCGTGAAAAACCGGTACGTCTTTTTCCGAAATTAGGATTGGTTTATTATCCTGGATAGCAAGGTACTTTACGATGCCATCATATCCATGCGCCTGTCCAGCCAAAATATGTTCTGAAACATTACACAGATTTTCAAGTACTGTTGTACAAACATCACGCAATTAGATATAATTTCATTATTGCACGTTTCAATTCCGTGACGTAAATAATAAGAATCTGGCTATTAAGCAAATTGTGCAGGTAGTAGTGGCACTAGCAGCACAACATCGCTGGACCAAGAAATTTTGTGTTGTAACAAATCCTTACAAATGTGTATATTTGGTTAACCTGATATCCTGAATATCATAAAACAACATGGCGGTCATGCGAAGTGTCAATTGGGTTCTCGGATTGATTGCACGAGTAACAGCTAGTGAAACATTAGAGCTAGGCATGTGAAATATTCTATTGGGTTTGAGAATAAATGTATCCACAAAATCGGTGTGAAATATTATTTGTTAACGGTTACAAGCTTAACTGAAATGTCACTTTCTTAGGTGTTACAAAATTAGGACGAAATCTTCCTAAAAGATACTATGCGAGGAATGGAATAATTACCCATTATAATCCTTATTTTAAAATTCTTTCTTGTGGCACAGTATAGAGAGAAGTCCTTGAAAGCAACATGGTGGAGGGGGGTAAATAGTTCCCACAGACTTTTTAATGTAGAAATTACTTTGCCTTACTTTTCCTATCTTCGGTTTGTAGTGGAATTACTAAGATCCTCATGATTAACGAATTTCGTTTTGGAATTATGTTCACGGACGAATAGGTTTGAGTTTCTTTTCGAAAGATAAATATCTTAGCGTTTAAATATTTTTAACTTGTGCTCACTTGTTCTGTACCATTGATCCTTCATGTTTGTTTCTTCTGGGGAACATTGTGGATCATTCTGATTAATGTACCGTTTTGGCAATTGTGATCTTATTGGCTAATCCTCTTTGTACAATAATGTAAAATCTATTCTTCAGCTTAACTTGGAACTGTTATCCTCATACCATTCCCCACCTAGTTGAAAAACTTATTTAATTTCATATAATGTCTATAATTGCTGTAATGTTTTTGTACATTCATTTGACTTCTATAAGTGGATTATTTCATACATCGTTCAGCTGTGCCTCCATTCATTGCTCTGGCTCCTTCTACCATTATGGGGATTCTTTTGAAAATGAAACCCTAAACTTCCAGATGTTTTGTACAGATATTAATAACATTAAGTTGGCTGATGAAGAGGACTACAAGATAATCTACTCCGATTTCATAATTTGTTAAGCTTTAACACACGTAACATGAGAAATAAATTTCGCCAATAACTATTTTATCAATATTTAGAATAGAAAAATAAAAACATATTGTCAGAAAGTTTGGAAATGGAGAACAAACATAGGAACTAACATGGCCTGAATGACATTGAAGAATAATAACATTGTATAACTGTAGCGTCAAGTAATAAAAACACCATAAATTATTATATTTCTCTTTTGACATTATAATCTTCCATTCTACACCAAATGTTATTTTGGTGTCCAAATCAAGGACGATGCGATGGATGGGCAAGTAGCATGCATGAAGGGTTTTATTACGAATGAAGCGCCTAATGTCAAGCTTCTCGTAATTGTTAACCCGATCTTCGCAAAGATCATCTAGGGCCTAGGATGCGGCGTAGGCTTACAGCCAATGGTCTGTTTTACTGCCATTGCAGAATTCAGGTTAGTTACTTTAAACTTAGTATTTCAATAAAGTTTCAAACCCTTTGCATGCAAATTACCTTTTCAAATAAAATTTATAACTCCTAGATTTCTAATACACAAATAATGCAATATAAACCGACACAAATATAACCTTTTGACGGTCAGCTCATATTATAATAGCCTGTTAATATTATTAGTAAAGATTTTAAATGTAAGTATTCCAGATTAGCAAATTACACACCCAATAACTATTTCGGAATTACTAGTTTGCTCCATCCGAAAGTCCATATTCTTACAATGTAGAGAACGTTACACAAATATCAGTAACATTTACAGGTGTAACACTTGAAACAGGCATCATGTATTATTAGATAGTTTACAGCGTCTTCAAACAATCGACCCAGCAAAAACATATAAGTGCCGTAGCGTTCGGCACAAGTTGTACCTGTTGACTGTGCCTCACCCACCTGCCGATATCGGGATGCAGACAGTGTTCGTCTACGGCATCCTAAACAATGTGGAGCTGAGATCGCAGCCCCTGTGACTCTTGCTTACGTTACAGGGGGAGGAGGGGTGCGATGTCCAACCAGAGAGAGGAGAGACGTTCACGACGACGATCACCACTATCATTACCACAACCATCTCCACTGCTGCCACCATTTAGGAGAGATAGCCCCAGAAGCAAGCGAGCTCACAGAAAATGTCCACACGTCTCGAGCTTCATAACAACAGCAGGTTGCTAGAAGCCAAGAGATACCGGCAGCATCGCATCAACGAATTCGCCTCCACTTGCCAGCATCACCAGTAAAACTAAAGTACTGAGAGAGCCCCTACCACCAAAGGCAAAAGCGTATGAACATACACATACACACACACAACAATAGCCTATCTGAAAATGTCAGTCAACTATTGTACACGCGGGGCGTTTGCTCAAATGAAGTATATTTTGTTCCCAAACCCAGTATATGCTATAATACTAGAGCCAGCAGAGTACCAGCCTCACACACACACACACACACACACACACAAAACCACACACACACACACACACACACACAAACCGAACCATGCATGCATTATTATGTCGGGTGATGAAAGAGGAGAGAAGTGGGGAGAGGTGAGGAAGGGTATGGAAGGGCGATATTCAAGTTTAATGTGCAAGCTACAAGAAGTTGGGAGAATGGAGTCAGATACAACAACACAATGGGCGCTATTGTTTCCTATTGTGCCACCCCGATGATGGCCATTGTTCCTCCGCGCGCGCACACACACACACACACACACACACACACACACACACACACCCAGAGCCCGCAAAAGTAGATTCATGATGTTATTAGGCCCACAAACACATATACACAGAGGACGTGTGCGCGCGCTGCTACAAAAGACACTGACTGCTGTATACTCTTTCCGCAACTGTATAGGTTTGCAGCAACGGGAGTAACTGCGCTGCGGGAGGAAAAAATGTTACACTATAGCAAAAAAAAATCTTAAAAATTTATGTAAATTAATATTTATATATATGTATATATATGTGTGTATTGAAGTGCCGTTTGGCCATTCTATACCAGTGTGTTAAGAAAGCCTTTTTTTATTTTCTTCGGCAAAGGTAAATCAGTCCCATTACAGGCCCGAGGTGCCCAGAGGGTTCCAGGAAGTTAAGGTTCCCAGATTACGTGATAATGGCCCAGGATTGTGGTAAGGTTATCAGCCTTAAGCACCGGCCGCTTTTTACCCCCAGGAAATACTCCTGGTACTCATTTCTATTAGAAGCTGAGTCGACCCAAGGGCCATAGTGCGATCGGAAGGATTATGTCAATGAAAAATTCCAATAACACCATCTGGAATCGAACCAGTGACCTCCTGATTTGTATCACAGCACCTTAACCACTGTGCTACCGCGGTCCCCCTAATTTGCTTCGACTTTATATAAATGTGAAATCAAAAAGAAACCTTGTGAAATACACTCAAGAATAAACCAATAAACTTCATAATTTGCAATTTAAAAATTTATTTACTTTCACTCAGGTTGTCACGTGAATTTCCAGTTGTCCTTTATCCACATTCTGCCATGTGCATTCAGGCAGTAAGCGAGTTAATGGACACGCCAATTCTGATAGCATTCAATTAACATGAGAAGTATTAATTGTAGCGGGATGGGTAACGCTGAAAAACACTACATTAACGATAGACATGCAAAACGAATATGAACTTCTATTACGATATATGTCCATTAACTCTAACGCGGCAAGTAACGTTTGCCACCATAATGCTGCTTTTCATAATTATTATTAAATACCTGTGCTCATAAAGTACGTATTCCACAGACCATTAGGGTTCAGGTGAACTTTATAGAAAGTGGTGTAACTTGGAGGACTGAAAATGTCTGAATAATTTCTGGAAGAAACAAATATGACCAAAAGAAAAGACAACACAATTCACAGCAAAATTTCTGTCCGAAACTGGAACTTACAGTATATCCTTAAAGGCTTGTAAATGTTTTTGACTTTTAATGACTGACAGTTGGAAGATACGATTTTGGAATTACGTTTCGCCATTTAGAAATGATAAAAAAAATACAGACCTAGATTAATTCGACTTTATGGTACAATTCAACCCATAGCAAGCTTAACGATAAACCATACAATGAAGAGAGGGTTAATTACTTCACTCGGTATCCCATTACTTGCAAATTATCGGTGGAGGATATGCCCTTATGAGGTATTCAGGCAGGGTTGGTTTCTATGTCATCACGTCTCATGATTGAGGCTTCTCGTGGTTTTCTTCAGTCCTACCTAACAAATACTTTGAATGTGCTTCAATTAGACAACGACCGGTCACATCAAAATACCTTCCAATCCATCATTCACCAAACACTCCCCAATCATTCTGCTATTTAGTTTCAGATACTAAGTCAAACTTCCCACAATTAACAAAAATGTGCTAATAAATTATGGAAATCATTGTAAAGTTTGAATTATCATGGTAATAAAACAAAGTCCTCGTCCTTCTGGCTTGTCGAACAAAATAAGCTACATGTCTCGAGCACACGGTAATATATTCAAGAGTACAACCAGTTTCCATATGGGTGAGGAGAGGGGGTGTATAGGGTCTTGGTGAGGAAACCGGAGGGAAGGAGACCACTGGGGAGACCTAGGCGTAGATGGGGTATAATATTAAAATGGATCTCCAGGAGGTTGGATGTGGGTATAATGACTGGATTGGGCTGGCCCAGGATAGAGAGAGTTGGCGGACGCTTGTGAGTGCGGTAATGAACCTTCGGGTTCCGTGAAATGCGGGGAATTTTTTGACTAGCTGCAAACCAGTTAGCTTCTCAAGAAGGATTCTGCACCATGGAGTAAGTAAGTAAGTAAGTAAG
>Ga0123355_10018601_pt1 | contig 11033 bp, 10 predicted proteins | sample TergutEmb28metaG_3_FD_89872 | JGI IMG/M metagenome (GOLD analysis project Ga0123355, IMG submission 89872) | Embiratermes neotenicus P1 segment gut microbial communities from Petit-Saut dam, French Guiana - Emb289 P1 | ecosystem: Host-associated > Arthropoda: Insects > Digestive system > Gut ...
ATCACAAAAATGTGCAAAGATAAAAAAGTCGTTTTATTAATAGACGAAGTGGACAGGACAAGTAATAACCACGTATTTTTGCAATTTTTAAGCACACTCAGAAAAAAATTCTTAGCTCGCGGCGGCGGCGACGATTATACATTCCACAGCGTTATCCTTGCCGGAGTCTACGACATTAAGAATATTAAACTCAAAATGATGAACGAAGGATTGTATACGCCAGCAGAATCCGAAGGGAAAATTTATAATTCACCATGGAATATAGCTGTGAATTTCACGGTTGATATGTCGTTCAGCTCTGTGGAAATATCTACAATGCTGAACGGATATGAAGCCGAGCATAATACCGATATGAATGTAGCTGCAATATCTGAGGAAATATATGGTTATACGAGCGGCTACCCGTTTTTAGTGTCAAGGCTCTGTCAATGTATCGACGAGGAACTTAATAAAGATTGGACTATGGATGGGCTGCGTGAAGCTGTAAGCGTCATTATGGACGAGCAAAATACTTTGTTTGACGATATATATAAAAACTTGGCGAACAACCACGGGCTTTATCAGTTTATATACAATATTTTAATTTTAGGCGAAAGCTATAATTTTAAGCTCGGCAACGAGATAATAAATTTGGCAAACCGATACGGCATAATATCAAATAAAAACGGCATTGCGGTAATATCAAACCGTATATTTGAAGCGATTATATACGACTATTTTATATCAAAAGATCAAACTGACTTAGAAACGCAAACTATAAGTGGGGTTATATCGGATATTGTAAAAAACGATAAATTCGATATGGAACTTTGCCTGCGCAAATTCGCCGACCATTACAACGAAATTTTTACGGAAAAAGATGCGAAGTTCTTAGAGCGTCACGGACGTCTGTTATTTTTATCATATCTGCGCCCGTTTATTAACGGCAGAGGTTTTTACCATATCGAGAGCGAAACAAGGAATCAGAATCGAATGGATATAGTCGTAGATTACGGGAGCGATCAATTTATAATAGAGCTGAAAATATGGGACGGGGAAAAGCATCACGAAGAAGCGTATGAACAGCTTTTGGGCTATATGGATGATAAGAAAGCTACCACAGGCTATCTGCTGACTTTCGATTTCAGAAAAGAGCAAAACAGAGAGCGCAAAGCGGAATGGGTCGAAATTGGTGGGAAAAAGATTTTTGACGTGATAATTTAGAAAGGGAAACGGCATGGGAAATAGAAATTTAACGCAGGAAACCCTTATAAAGGCTGTGAAAGGCGAGCAATTATATGAAATGGCATCAGAACCGGAAGAATTGAACAGCATAGACGCTGAAACGCTGGATTTCATAGAATCTATAAAAGCTAACCCGCAGTTTAAGGATATGACTTTCTCACAGCTTAGCAGGAATTTAGAGTTTCGGCAAAAATTAAAAGAGTATCGGTTAAATAATTCATCGCCTGAAGATGTCGAAGCGATGGAAATATTAAACAGCGTACTTCCCAAAAAGTACGTAAAACCAAACAACAAGCTCTCAAATAAAGTGACCAAAGATATTGTGGACAAAGGTGAATTTAACCTTATAGTCAGTAGCGGCAAAGCAAAAAAAGAAGTATTTACAAAGGTTATGCTTACGTATGACAACAGCAATATTAAGTTATCAGGACAAAAATATACTCCGTATGACCGCGAAGTGTATGACGGCGTAGTAACCCTTTATGTAGCTGGAAATGACACGATAACCCCGGCTATGGTGTATCGCGCCATGAACGGCTTGACGGAAACGGAAAAAATACGACCAGAAACACTAAAAAAAGTCGCTAAAAGTCTTGATAAAAGTAGGTTTATAAGAACAGTCATCGACTATACAGACGAGGTTAAGATGTACAACAGAAATATAGAAAAAACCACTTATGACGGTTACTTGTTAGCCGCTAAAAAAATCACAGTAAAAATAAACGGCGAAGAGCATGAAGCATATAAATTATTAGACAAGCCAATTTTATATGAATACGCGCAAATATCAGGGCAGATAGTAAGTGTTTCGATGAAATATTTGCAAACTAAAAACGCCGTAAGGGGGACAGATGAAGTAATAATCATTCGCGGCTATCTACTACGGCAAATAGAGTGGATGAGAAATGAAAAAATTTCTCGCAGCGATAATATAACCTACCAAGCCATTTATGACGAGCTTGAAATATCAAGAGTGGTATACGATGAAATCCAATACAAAAAGAAAACAGCAAAGATACGAAACCATATAAAAGCCATTTTAGAGGAGTGGAAACAGCAAGGATATATAATAGACTACGCGGAATATAAGAACGGCAAAACGCTAATTGGCATCTCAATGATGATATAATATTTTAAGGTTAATTTATTTTCAGTACCCACTTGTACGGGGTACCCCCTACCCCGTACAAATGGGTACTATACCCCGTACAAATGGGTACTATACCCCGTACAAGTGGGTACTATACCCCGTACAAATGGGTACTGAACGCCTTTAAAAAAAATCGACTTTACCGTGATAAAATGGGCAAAAAGTGAACATCACAAAAAAGGCTATAGATACTATAAGTATTATAAGTATCTATAGCGAAAACCCGTCCGCTTGACGCGGGACGGGATTTTCTGTTATGCTTATAACAAAGAGAAAATTAAAAATAAAAGAGTGGAAAATTTTTCAAATTTTCATTACGCCTGCGGGCGCAGGGTTGCTTATAAAAAATAAAAAAAGCAAAACCAAGCGGGATCTCCTAAATTAAGATTTTTTCAAAAAACAAAAAAAATTGGTTCAAGCGAAATCTCTCAAAACAGAAATTTTCTTTTTGATGGTTTCGAAAGAGAAAAAACGAAAAGGAAGGCGGCGAACATATGCACCAAACAAACAGAACGGAAGCGAAAGAAATGGCGAGAGGCAGGCTCGCGGAATACCTCGAGAGGATAACAGAGCGAAAAGGCAAGCAATATATTTGCCCTCTTTGCGGTAGTGGGACGGGCGCGAATAAAACGCCTGCGGGCAAACTCAACGATGACTTTACATATCATTGTTTCAGCTGCAACTTCCACGGCGATATATTTAGCTTGGTGGGCAGGGTAGAAAGTATAGCGGACAGTGCCGATAGATTTAAGCGCGTATACGAGATTTTTAATCTTTTTACTGACGAGAAACCCAAAACCGCAGTTTTGGATGCGGATTATACTGAATATTTTAAAGAGTGCCATGCCAGGGCAGGAGAAACGGATTACTTTTCTTTTAGGGGAATAAGCGACGCGACTATAAAAAAATTTATGCTTGGGTACGACCCAGTATGGCGAAGCCCAAAGGCGTTGCGTGACGGCAATAAGCCACTGGCAAGCCAGCGAATAATCATACCAACAGAGCGAGGCAACTACATAGCGCGGGCGGTTGATCCGAACGTCGATCCTCGTTTTAAAGTCGTCAAAGAGGGCGCATCAGAAATCTTCAACAAAAAAGCGTTGTATGGAACAGAGCCGGTATTCATAGTAGAGGGTGAGATTGATGCCCTGTCAGTTATCGAAGCCGATGGTCAGTCGCTTGCGCTTGGCGGATTAGGGAACAAAAATAAATTTATCACTCTTTTAAGAGAAAATTCGCCAACAGCACCGATTATTATTTTAAGCCTTGACAACGACAATGCAGGGCGCAAAGCGCAGGCTGAAATCGCAGATGCGCTCAGAGGGCTTAAAATGACGTTTTTGGAGCAAAATATAAGCGGGGCATATAAAGACCCTAACGAACACCTTACGAGCGATTCTGGAGCGTTTAAACGCATTATACGCGATGCGCAGAACTACGCTTTGATATATGCTTTAGAAGCTGACCAGATAGCGCGTGAGAAATATATAAATGAGATGGCGGTGACTTCAAAGATAAGCAATTTCTTGGGACAGGTCAAGGCAAGCGCGGACACGCCTGCAATCCCGACAAACTTTCCTGAGCTTGATAAAATATTGGATGAGGGCTTGTATGAAGGGTTGTATATTTTAGGAGCAATCAGTTCGCTGGGCAAGACGAGTTTTGCTTTGCAGATCGCCGATCAGATAGCGCAGCAAGGGCAGGACGTACTCATATTCAGTTTGGAGATGGCGATGACGGAGTTGATGGCGAAGAGTATCAGCCGCTTAACTTATTTGGAGTGTGGCGATGCCGTCAGTCACGCAAAGACTACACGGGGAATCACGGCGGGCAAGCGGTACGAGAATTACAGCAGAGATGAACGTGACCTTATAGACAGTAGCGTAAAAAAATATGCGGAGTACACAGACCGCTTGTTTATCTATGAGGGCATAGGCGATATAGGTGTAAGCCAGGTACGGGACGTTGTTGCAGAGCATATAAAAGCTACGGGCAGCAAGCCGGTTATAATTATAGACTACCTGCAAATATTAGCACCGTTTGAGCCGAGGGCGAGCGATAAGCAAAACACAGACAAGGCGGTGTTCGAGCTGAAAAGATTAAGCCGCGATTTTAAAATTCCAATCTTGGGCATATCAAGCCTCAACCGCGCAAGCTATACCGCCGAAATAAATATGGCGGCGTTCAAGGAATCGGGCGCGATAGAGTATAGTTCGGATGTGCTTCTCGGTCTCCAGTTTGCGTCAGACGGCACGGAAATCACTTCGGCAGGGATAGATAGACTCAAGCGCGAAAACGTTCGTAAAATAGAATTGAAAATTCTTAAGAATCGTAATGGTGCAACAGGCGACAGTATAACATATGATTACTACCCAATGTCCAACTATTTTAAAGAGACGGGCAAAAAACAAAACAGCAATGGCGGCAAACGTCTTTAGGCAGCACTTGCTCTATAAGAGTCGATCACAATGTAGACGAAGCGCAGCGAGGCTTAAGGTCAAAAATCCGTGAGGATTTTTCGCGAGGGTTTTAGGGGTGTCCCTTAACAAGCGCGTCTGCAGGGAAACGAAAGTGACCGAGCAGAAGCCTTGCTTGCCAGATTAGCAAATTCACCAAAATGCCCGATTTTTTATTGTTCTGAAATGTGAAAATTGGTATTTTATATTGTAAATTATCAAAAGTTATGTTAAAATTATAATATAATGTCGATTTGAAACAGGAGTAAATGAAAATGAGAATAGCAATTTGCGAAGATGAAGATAAGTATGCGGAGCAACTTATCAAGTATATAAATGAGTGGGCAAAAGCTAAAAGTGTCCCTGTGGAAATTTTCGTACATATCACCGCTGAAAAGTTTTTGTATGATTGGGAAGACAGCGAAGATTACGATATGATTTTCCTTGATATAAGAATGGGAAGTATGACGGGCATGGATTTGGCGAAAATAATTCGCAGAACCAATAAAGAGATGGCGATTGTCTTTGCTACGAGTATGGCGGAATACGCAATCAAAGGATATTCGGTTGATGCTATGCAGTACTTATTGAAACCTGTACGGAAAGAAGATTGCTTTGATTGCCTTGATAAGGTTTATAACAGCGGCAGAATCCAAAAGTATTTTTTGTTTGAGGATTGGGACAAAACTTTTAGAATCCCGCACGAAGACATAATTTATATCGAAAAGTTCGCACATAACGCGAATATAGTAACGTCTGCGGATGAATACACACTCAGAAAGACGATAGCGCAACTGTTGGAGACATTGGGCGGCGGTTTGTTTGTGCAATGCCATAAATCTTATATTATAAACATACGGCATATGGAATCTCTTTCTAAGACGTTTGCCATGATGTCAAACGACAGTGAAGTACCTATCAGCAAAAATATGATAAAAGAGATAAACGAACGGTTTTACAAATATAACGTAAATAAAGTTTAGGAGGGTTTGCGAATGCCGTTAGAATGGATTTTAATACAGGTATTTGTTAATACGGTGGAGATTGGTGCGCTGTTTTATTTGCTGTGCAGTAAATTTGCAGCGAAGGGGCGTACTTTTATTCCTACGCTTTCTTTTGTTGTCGGATTTGTTGTTTTTATGTCGTTGCCTATGTTCATCTCTTTTAGAGGATTGCCTCTTACAGAAATTGTCACTCTTTCTTTTAGCTTTATATATTTATTATTTTTCCGAAACGGAAGAATATTGAAAAAAATATTTTGGGTATTGATTGGGTATTCGCTTATAATAGCAATAGCTTTTTTCTCTATAACTGTTATCACTTTCTTACGTGGAGTATATCATATAGATATAATTAATGTTACCTCGATTGAACGTCTATTAACAATGATTCTTGCAAAAACTTTACAGGTAATTATATTCTATATTTTAGCCAAAAGAAAGAAACAGGACGAAAGAAGGAATATTACGTCGCCTATGCCAGTATTTGTTTGCTTTACAATTCCTCTAGTGAATCTTGCAATAATGATATTTATTCATATTTGGATTGTTAGAGGGCTTGAGATACCTGAAAATGTCTCTTTTTTAGTTTCAGTTGGTTTTTTTGTCACGAATATAATAGTATTTGTTTTGTATGAAATCATAAATAGAGAAGCAGAGAAAAACTACGATTTAATAGCAAAAAATAAACAGTATGAGCTTACTGAGGAGCACAATGGTCAGGTAATCGAAATATACGAAAGAATGCGAGAGTGGCGTCATGATTACAACAACCATATGCAATTGGTTGTGGGTATGCTTGAAAAAGCAGATTCTAATGAGAATAGTGAAGCTATAGATTATATAAAAAATTTAGACGAAAAGATTAAAAGCTCGTCGTTAGAGATAGTGACTGGAAATCATATCGTGGACGCGATTGTTTCGGCCAAGGCAACTTTGGCTTCAGTGCATAACATAGCTTTTGAGCATAATATTTTACTGACAGAAGAGATTAGTGTGGATGACACTGATTTATGTTCGGTTTTATCGAATCTGATTGACAATGCAATTGAGGCTTGTTGTAAATTAGACGATGGCAGGTACATTAGTCTTGAGATGATAATTTTTAGAAATCAGCTCAGCATAAAAATCTCAAACTCAACTGACGGCGAATACAAATTGGAAAATGGTAAGTTCAAAACAACGAAACGAGGAGATTTACATGGTATAGGTATGGGACATATCAAATCAATTGTCGAAAACTATGGTGGGATATACGATATTAAACCGGAATCGGATTCCTTTACTACTAACATAAGCATTCCTTTGGCTCGTCAGCATACAAGCGCACTGCGCACAAACCTTTAATCTAATATCTATACGTCGCCACCGCCTCCCGCTTTATTTTGCTTCTCGCGTTCATATCGAACTACGTCAGAGAAAAATGCCTTGATATCAAAATCGACTTTTCCACAGGCGGCGTTGTATATATTATTAGTATTATTAAAATCAGTATTACTATTATTAGTATTACTAGGGTTCAGATTTTGAACTTCTTGAAGTTCATTTTTTGAACCTTTAGAAGTATACTTATTAGACTTCTTGAAGTTCAAAATCTGAACTTCTGAACCTGTGGCTGTGGATAACTCATTGACATAAATAATGTTAGGCTTGCCTTGACCTTGTTGGCGAGTTTCTATCAGTTTAGCATTTGTTAATTGTTTTATCAGCTTGGTTGCAGTAGCCTTGGCGCATCTGCACAGCTTCATAACTTCTTGGATGGTGAAAATTATATAAATGCTGCCGTCTTTATCCGAAAAGTCTGTGCTGTTCACTTCAGACAGCCTTTTTCTGTCGAGCATTACGCTGTAAAGGATGATTGCCCATCCGTCTAAGCCATTGAACGCCTCGCCATGGAGTAACTCTTTCGGTAATTGATAAAATTTCATGGAAATACACCTCGTTAATATATTCCACTCAAAACTTTTTCCCAAACAGCTTGACAAACGATTGAAATGAGGGTATAATAATGAATAGGCACAAAAGCCCCCACTTTCATTTGAAAGCGGTTTGGAAAAGTCTTATGATAGTTGTGGTAAACTTATTATACAGGCTTTTTCTTTTTTTGTCAATACTTTTTAAAATTTTGCAGGTATCACCAAAATCTGCGGCGGGAAGCCCTTTGCTTTAGAAATATGGTACTGTGCTGCTGTATAAATCTTGGCACGAAGTAGGCGTTTTTTGTCACGAAAGGAAAATTTTAGCCATTCGTGACAATTTTCGTATATTTCGTGCCAGGATTTTTTTGAGCCTGTTTTTTATGATATAATATAATCACAGAAAAGCAGAACAAATAAAAAAGCAGGAGGAAACCAAACTAATGGGAATCATATGTAATTCGTGTTTAAATTTACTTAGTAAGGCTGTAGGTAATGTTTGTATGTTTTTGGTTGGTGTGTCGGCAGGGACTATGAGCTGGGCGGGAATATACGAGCCCGAAATGCCAACTGCGTTAAGACCCAAAGATGAGGAAGCCGAATAATAGCAACTTTATTGTTACATCACGACCCGAAAGGCGAAATAAAAAAACAGCTTTACAAGTTAAAAAAATATTCTCTTTCTGAGAATAAGGACAATAAAAGAAATATAGAAAAACTTGCTAAACACGTTGCAAAGATTCATGCGTGTAATATAAACCAAAATGATCTTGAAATATATAATGCAGGATGGATAATAGAGCAAGTTTGTAAAATCGGGGATAGCCGATATAAAAATGACATAATTTTGGCTTCGAAAATCATGTCTCAAGTAGAGTTTCATAATGCTCCGTTGAAAGACAATAAGTTTTTAACGTGGGATATAAACCGGTCAGATTGGCAAGGAAATTACGAAACCGGCAGAGTTGGCAGCAGTGCTTGGGATATAGCGTGTATCATAAATTTCGCGGATGACGCGCAGTTCAGCGAAATATTTTTAGAAAATTATTTGAGATATGGTGGAACTAAGCCAACATTGATGGTGCTATACGCAAATTTATATTATATTAAAGTATTTGAATCGGTAAAAAATAATGATTTTGAAAATGTAATGGAAATCACAAAAGAAATATTAGAAGAGGGCGCGTTTAAAACGGATATTATTTCATACGAAACGTTGTTAAAGTTAAAGATAACCGGATATTAGCGGAGGTTATTATGCTTAATAATATTATTGACAAAAATATTGTGTTTCTTCAAAAACACGGCGTGAAAATGAACATTGACGATGATAAGGCGGTTTATAAATATGGATTGCAGATTTTATATTATTATGTTATAGATTTAGTTGTTATATTTTCACTGGCGCATTTATTTGGCAGGTTATATGAAACGGTTATAATGGTAGCTATTTTCGGATTACTTCAAGTTTTCGGCGGAGGGTATCATGCGAAAACTCCTTTAAAATGTCTTGTGACAATGCTCATAAGCCTAGCAGTAGGTAATATTTTGATTACGTTTATGTCAGATATGCTTGCGATTAATTTGGTAATTGTGGTATATTCTATGAGTATTATACTGATTTTAACGCCGGTCACTAATAAAAAACATCCCGTAAGTAAAAAAATTAAGCAGCGATCGAAAATAATAGTTAGGGTCATAGCGATATTAACCTTAGCGGCAGTGTTAATACTGAGTTATTTTAATAAAAATATTGAAATCGCTACCATAGCAGTTATATTAGCATTGTATGCGGTTTCTTTGATAACTGTAAAGATTAAAACAAATTTAGAATAGAGAAAGGTGGAACAAGAATGAAATCATTGAGCAAAAAATTACTAAGTGGGGTTGCCGTATTTGCAATTTTAGCAGCTGCAATCATACTATTTACGAACTTCGTCCCAGCAAATAATATAGGTGCTGTGGATGTAGATGAAGTTTTGGGCAAGTGGAATGTTGTCAGTTTTGTGAGGGAAGTCGAAGATTTCAATCCTGCTGATATTAGCTGCTGCCGGTCTAAGCAATTGTGGTGGCAGAGCGTTGAATTTTCAAATGACGGAATGGCAGTTGCGAATATCGGGAATCGCCGGAATAACACACTGACATGGGCAGAAGGCGAGATGGAATTTAGAGGCTGGTGGAGTCAGGATTCGCCTGCATATGCAATAAAAACCATAGACGGTACGGAATATCTATTCATTGAGTGGACACAGCCGAGTTATGTTGTGCAAGGGACCGGACTAATGTATTTTGTCTTTGAAAGAGTTCGCTCTTAACGATGAAAGATAGGGAGTGCCGTGGTGTGAATGCCTTATAGTATATGCGCATTACGGTACTCCGTCTAAACATAGCAACATAGTTAAATTTTGATAACGATTCCTTTGCTGGTTTGATTGACTGATCACCAATCGCGAAATCTGCAGGAAGTTATAAATATATTCGCTTGAAAAGTTTGCACTTTATATAGGGCTTTTCGGTGAACGAATTACATTAAAATTAAGGAAAGAAGGAGGATTCATAAGATTTCATAAATCCTTAAAAGAAAACAAAAATGATTTTATAAAAAGAAAGGAAATTTAATTAATGATTTTAAAGAAAAACAAAATTTTAAAAAGGGCAATGTTTGTATTCCTAATTGCTATGATGGTACTCATACCTTTGAATCTCGTCGGGGCTAGTGAATATGCCGGGGCTTCAATATATGAATTTGAAGAATGTTGCCTAGTATGGGCAGATGGTAAATTCGAACAATCGGTGATGCCGATGAGTTGGGGGTGTACACATTCTCGAACCCAAAGAAGTGTCTATTACATTAATTGCCCGGTTCCAAGCCATGGATCAGGAACTATTACTGTAGACTCACGGCGGTGTCTAGATTGCGGGCAGGAACTAAGTAGGAGCGTAACTCCGTGTAGCCTTTGTTTCAATCCTCGCGATGGAGATTGCGATGTTATAACAAATTAGACCACAATTCCGTGTAGGCATTGCTAGTCAAAAGATATTTAACACATAACATTATATAACTTATTCAGTTACGTACGATAAGCGAAGGATCTTTGAATATATTTGCTTGAGGATTCTTCGCTTACAACGCAATTAGGCACGACCAAATGAATTATAGCCAAGGGGAATAAAATTATGCTTAAACGAGATTTACGCAGAAGCGGGATGTCTGAAATAACGTTAGAGCCCAAGCAATCGTGGATAACTGTATTGTGGGTAGCGTTGACGGCGGTTTTAGTCATTATCG
>Ga0123355_10018603_pt1 | contig 11033 bp, 11 predicted proteins | sample TergutEmb28metaG_3_FD_89872 | JGI IMG/M metagenome (GOLD analysis project Ga0123355, IMG submission 89872) | Embiratermes neotenicus P1 segment gut microbial communities from Petit-Saut dam, French Guiana - Emb289 P1 | ecosystem: Host-associated > Arthropoda: Insects > Digestive system > Gut ...
CACACACACACACATCCATACAGACTGATCAACAGCTTGGTGTTATGAGGGTCCTGTTCATGAGGTCCTTTCCCAGTCAGAAATATGATGTATAGGCCTACAAGCTCAGTTCTTAAGGGTTCATTACCATCACATCAAGACGATTAGAACCAGTGTGCAGCTACTGATTGAGTTTTTATTGTCGAATTTACAAGTGTTCAAAGGTTAAAAGTGACCTTATATAGTCATTTTACACAACTGGGCAGTTAGTAAAAACACATTTCTTCGTTTCCATGGTGGATGGTTGGTTATGGTGGTCGACAACACTGGCCACCCAGATGTTCGGACCCCAGCCCCGTTAATTCTTATCTGTGGGATCACAAAGGTTATGCTGTGCCTGGAGAAAAAAAAAAAAACACACACACAAAAACGTGCGTTGCATTGGTCAGAAGCTGGAATGAGTGTAAGGAAAGGTCCTAATGAACTGACTGGTGCACACGCTTGATTGGCTGACATGACATGATGTGTATTGGGGCTGAGGGTGGTCACTTGGCACATTAATTGTGAATTCAGCAATAAAGGTTGTATGTACAGTATTAATTTATCACATATATGGACCTTCAAGTACTGTATGACCAATCAGTGATCCTTGAGAATGGGACGGTAGTTGATAAGCCATTCATGATTATGAATGATCTCACCAGTAATTCCCAAATTTCAAACATCAAGTCGTGGTCACTCTGTAGTGCAAAGGTTTATAAAAAAATTGTTGCTTTATGAGTGTAACTAGTATATAAACTAATTGCCTGCGCACATGCGTTAGGGACGTTTTATTTCTACGGTTTATATTTTGTGTTGATTGTAATTAGTAGTTACTTGTCTTGGGAATGTTGTGATGTAGGCTTTCTTTGAAAAGGTTTGCTGTGTTACTAACATGAGTTATTACACACTTTATGGTGTTAAGCAAATATATATATATATATATATATTCTCTGGGCATTTTACAATTGCTGTGGTTGGCTTTATGGATGGGTAGAATGCAAGAGAACAAAGGAAAAAGTAAGATTCAGTCCTCATAACGTAAGCAATATAATTTATCTTTACATATGCAAGGAACTTCTGAGTAAGGTGAAAGTTACTGTACTCACCATAGTCACTAAGCTACGGATTGGACAACTGAGGAATCGCGGTTCGGTTTGGTTCCTGGCAGGGCCAAGAGATTTCTGGCTGCTCCAGAACACGCAAACATGCTCTGGGGCCATTCATCGTTCGGTCGAATGGTACCGGGAATAAAATGAAGCTGACCACAACCCTACATCTAGTTATGAATTTCAGAATGAGTGGAACTGTGGCTTCACTCCCCAGTGTCCCTTCATGACGTGCGCAGGGGAACTGTTTTATTAATTTGCTGGTCACGAAGATGGGAATGTAATGCGAAAGGTGTACTAGGGACGTGACAGTACAGTACGTTTTAATTGGGACTGTGTGTCCTACGCTTGATTTTGTTGTTGTGGTTCCACGGTAATATCAGATAAGCCACGCGGAGACCACGCATTTATCCCTTTAAAGACGAAAATTAGCTTGGGTTGTACAGGGCGCTGAACACACTCAGTCTCGATTGTTCAAGGTGGTCATTTAATGTTTTGTAGGGAAGTAACCGCAGTTCGTCCTGAGATCCATAAAAATTACAGAAATACGTTGTGTGGGTAGAATTTAGTTTTTTCATGTTAGACCTAATGTTGCATAAATCAGCCATTGGTTCTTAAACAGTAATGCGCGTGAGGATGTGACCGTCACGATAGTATGGCAGTAACAGTGTCGATGAAGATGATGATGATGATAATTTTAATTTTTTTAAATACAATTTTGAACACTGAGAGCTTCGTGGTTTGCAAGCAGCCGACTTTGGCATGACAGAAACAGTAATGTAAGATATCCTCGGGTGTCTGTGTTACTACGAATTCAATTCTGAAGTCAGCTGTACTTGTAACAGCGCCCATTTTAAGAAAAGCACTGCATCATGGAGCCTTAAACGTTGGAGATGGCGAACAATGAAAAGTACCAGAATAAAACACCTGCGAAATAGCTTTTAACCAGAAGATGTACGGTAACAGCGATTCTGGTGGTATCCATAACTTTCTGAACATTTTTGTTTGCACATTTGTGTTGTTTATCCTTTGAGGTGTGTAGTGGTATGCATTACTGAACGTACTAATCTAGAATAGGCAGCAAAATATTGCAGTTAGGATCAGTTATCCGCTGTTAAATATGAACTTGACTCAGTAATAAAAGAAATAATACGGCTGAATTGAAAATGATTTTCTCCCGTAATGTGGTAAGTTAGTCCGATGGCCAGAGCAATTATTTGTGTTTGTAATGGACTTGCAAATAACTTGCATGCTTGGTGTGACTGTTGATTGCTGTTGTTTCATTGTAGTGTTAATTAAATTATTGGCTGTTCATTGGTTATTTCTGAAGGCTGTGGGGTTGATTAGTTGCATTCCAGTGGCGCTTTTTGAGGCCGGACAGCAGTAAGTGAGCATGATATCAAACTGAGGTCCGCGACGTGTTCAAAGTGTAATTACTGATAGATTCGATAATGTTACCCAGTTAAAATGTCTGGAACTCCATGAACAGTCCAAATAATATCGATCGATTTTGATTTTGGTTGAATTTGTTTCACGTTATTCTCTGCAACATGTTTGCTGAATTAGGGTATTGTTTTATTACTTCACCACGAACTTTGCAATGTGTAACTGTTTAACTGGTTTAGTGTTGAGCAGCATAAAATTTATAGAACGGGATAGTGGGCGGCTGCTGTAAACGCGCAAGAATCATGCAGCTGTATATTGGCTGAATTGTGATATTTGGTAAAAGGAAAGGTAAAATATCTCCCCGTGAAACGCCTTGAACACAGGTGGGGAGTAGAGGTATAGTTTTACTCCTTCTTTAACCTCGGCTCTAGATGAGGGTGGGTGGTCAACGCCCCACCTCGGCCATTTTACCCTGGGAAAGAGACCCGCTGCCCTTTTTACAGAAGGCTCGGTGAGCTGCGGGGTCAATCTCGAGGAGTGTTAAGACAAAATCTCTTGTCCCCACCAGGGTTCGAACCCCGAACCGTCCAGCCTGTAGCGAGTCGCCATATTGACTACACTGCCCGGCCGTCTGTGGCATTTAATATGAGGTCTAATTTGTTATTTGAAGCACATTGAGGTAATAATAATAGGATTTGGATTGTCAGGGTAATGGGCTGGTCGGATTGTGGATAAATGTGTTTCAACACTGGATAATGCTCAGTCCGGATATGACCTACTGTACACGTAGTTTGCGGAGAAAGATAAGGAAAGGCTGTGTGAATCTGTAAAGCATTTTGAGTTTAATTGTACTGCATGTTGTCATACATCCGAACTGCCGTGAGAAAGGAAATGTGATGAATTTGCACCGGTTCATGCCCATCAGGTAAAGAGGTCCTTGTCCTGTTTGTACATTCTCCCAAAGTGCTTAGTACAGAGCAATCATTTGAATTCTGAGTGTGTGCTAACCAAGGGTCACCAGGGGAGGGAGGTTGTATTTACTTATGGAGTAAAGTACCCTGGCTTCTGGGAATCCGAGAAGAAATGGGGATAGTAGTTTGACACTGGTTTAACTTGTCACCATACACGATCTCGCCCTACCGGTCACGGAGTTATTTTTAATTTACTTAAATATGGATGCAGAGTTCCCGCAGTAATGTGACAGGGGTCCCCTCTGTTTTCAGTGAAATGCTGGGTTGGCACCGAAGTTCCAAGTTGATTTGCATGCCTGCCCCGTCATGTCGCCCTCACTATGTAAATCAGATTGAATGCTGTGAAGGTCATCAGTTTGTCTTTTCAAATTATGCATTTTACCGTTAATCAGGAAATAAAAAAAATGGTGCCAATTTATCAACCTACTACTACTTAGCGCTACATTGTCTTCCATTTCATACTTTTCTTATCAGAAGATCGAGTGGGCGAAGCCTTGAAATCTGTCAGACACTGCGCCGTTCTTTCTTCGAAGTAAATACAGTGGAACCCGGTTATAACCTCATCGCTGTATGCGACACCTCTTATGTACCGTCATATATAAATAAATAAATAAATATATATATATATATACTCTGGTTTCAATTCATTAGTGTTAACCATAACATTGTACTCTTCGGTTAGAACAAAACTCGCTTATAACGACGCGGAATATTAAGTCCCATTCATAATGTTATAACCGAGCTCGACTGTAAGCACGTGCAGACCGTAATTTCGCTAAAGGATAAACTTAGCTCTGCATTGTAAAAATTTGAGGTTTTGGCGCCGGTGAGCATTCATACTGTGGTTTTCTGGGTTGTGACTCTTTGTTGTAGCCTGGTGACTGGTACCAGCGTTTCGGAGTAACTGTCTCCTCCATCTTTAAGATTGAAGACTGCGAATGGAGGCAGCATGTTTCGCTAAACTTTGGTACTCATCTGCCAAACTACAACACGCTGTAATAACTTGGATGATTACAATACGAAATTTCCATAATACATTGATGTCCATCTTCCAGGACTTCAGAGCGCGTCGGTGTTCAGAAAGATCAATGGCAGTACGCTTATTGTGTGAAATGTCAAGGACTTTATGTTCTGGTCTTTTGGATTATGACTCCCGGTACTGTGAGGGTGTTGGTGCTTCAGAGGACGTGGTACTCTACGTTATGGGTGATGGGGGCGGGGGAGGATGATTGTAATTGCTGTAGTACCTTCGACAACCCAGTGGTTCGTGACCAATGGAAACTTCGTTTGTGATCCTGTTTATTGTGATTGTGGTTTAAGTTCATTTTCGTGGAGGTTACGGTTGACATTTTATGGTGCTTTTAGCAAGCGGCTAAGAATGGCTGTATGATGTAAAGTTTTACCGTCACGATATTCTGTATGTATACACATATTGTCGATATGGGAATTAGTCCAGGTACTGAAAAGGATATGTAGTCAAACACAAGTATGTCAATTAAGATACTTTAATGACTATACTAGACAACTACATGTTTCGGCCCCTACTGACCATCTTCAGGTTGTCTTCAAGAGAACTCAAGGTCCTACTATATATATTAAGTTCCCTTGAAGAAACCTGAAGATGGCCAGTAGGGGCCGAAACATGTTGTTGTCTAATATAGTCATTAAAATATCTTAATTGACGTAGTTGTGTTTGACTACATATCCTTTCCCGTTTTCACACACACACAACGGGGATGACACACTTCCTAGTCCAGGTACCTTGTTTTGTAACGAAATAAGTGTTAGGTTTACATTGATATGCCCTGCCTTGTCCCATCCTCCCTGTTATTGTACTTTGTAAACTTCTTTGTAGTATAGAAAAGTGACCCTGCAGACTTCGGAAGTACAGGCGATACCAACTGTGCTCTGACGTTTTGTGTTGTTAACAGCTGTCTGAAAAATGTGGAACTTTTAGTAAGGGGTTTTAACATAGTGGTAGTAATATGTACGACTATCATAACATGGAATTCATGTTTAGGTTTGGGTGTTTGGTGGGCTGTAGTGACGTTAGTACGGAGAAGGATCATAACCAGATCTGCAAATCGTGCAATAAACGTGCTTGGTGTGTTAAAGGCTGCGAACATATTGCGAAATTGGAGGTTACATTTGGCAACTTTATGTTAGTCAGAACACATGCTAATGGAAATTATGTGCAGGGATAAAGCACGGAATTCTGTTACCTATGGGGCCCCTGTTATTAGGTTTAGTGACTAGGCTACAGGCTGGACGACCGAGGGGTCCTTGTTCTGGTCCCGGCGTACGCATGACACTTTCTTTTCTCGTAAGTGTTGAGATGGACTTGAAATCCCTCTCCGCCTTCCGTTCGGTGGGTACCGGGAGTTCTTCCTCGGGGGTAATGCTATCGAGGTGTGAAGCTGACTTGTTCGCCGTTTAGTGCCGAGGTTAAGTATCGGTGGACATGTACTTCTCTGCTGCCAACATGGCGTGGTGCGTAACTAAGCACAGGGACAGCTTTTACCTTGTTAGGCTCACCATATGGAATGAATCATATGAAGAATAGGCATCATAAGTTGTTCTTAGAATTTGTTTTTTCCTGCACATGGTTGGAGTGTCGGCCCACATACACGTGTACATTCACCCGTGCGTCGAGTGGGGTTAAGATTCCGAGCCTGTGGTTTGTGCAATCAGGATCTGACGTGTATCGCTGTGACCGGCTGAGAATTCTGGGTAACAGGCGAGGTTTATGCCAGATGGGCAGCGCAAGATACTTATCATTATCTTGATTATTAGTTCGTACAGTATTGTGTACCGTTGGGCGTTATTGACCACAGGGGGGCAATTTTTTACTCGGGAATCGGATGGGGAAATTTCGATGTGGCCACAGACTGGAAAATCTTGCAAGGAAAATTTTGTATTCGAGAAGTTCTCAAATGCTCTCTTTTTTTTTTAACAGAGGACCTCCCGTTATGTTCCATTAACTCAATATACACAGTCGACACAGTTATACTTTATTGTAAAAACAGTGCTTGTTTATAAACGCTACTTTTTTAACCATAAAGAGTCATCACGAGGCGAGAAAGTATTAAAAACATAATAAGGGCGGGTATGTTAAAAGTGTTTAACGACCATCTTTTTTATGTGATCATGACCATTGTAGGGTTGAAACAAGTAGCGTTTATGAAAACAAGTATTGCTCTTCTCCTAAGGTGCAAAGTTGTGTCTACTGTATTAATTTTACATGTCCTAAATGTGTCAATTTTTCGTATTAACGATGTGTGTTACAAACAGTGGTTTGGTTGTATGGTAAAGTTGCCGGTGCTTAACTCTTCGACAGCAGGTAAAGTTGAAAATGCCCTCCGCTGTCTTGTTTAAAAGTAAAAGAAAAGTATTTGTTGATAATAGTTGTTTCATATTATGAAAATACTGCTGGAAAAAACACTACGAAGATCTGTTTTTCCCGAATTCTGAATTGATAATATTCATGCGATTTGTCGCCGTCAGTAAATATGCCAGTACGCCGTACCTTTGCGTACCGTGGCATAAAAATACCTGGTTATTACAGATATGCGTCGCATAACGACGGGGATACGTTCTGAGAAATGCGTCGTTAGGCGATTTCGTCGTTTTGCGAACGTCATAGAGTGTATTTTCACAAACCTAGATAGTATAGCCTAGTACACACCTAGGCTATCTGGTGTAGCCTCTTGCTCCTAGGCTACAAACCTGTACAGCATATTACTGTACTGAATACTGTAGGCAATTGTAATACATAATATTATAATCTTATGGAACCACCGTATATGCGGTCCGTCGTTGACCGAAACGTCCTTATGCGGCGCCTACCTTTATTGTACTAGAATATATAAGAATTACATTTTAATTGACTTGAACTGGTTATCTGGAATGTTGACGTTCTCAGGGCGTTGTATTAACCCGAATTTAATGTCCGCCGGACATATAAATTGCAGTATCTAAAACTATCTTGTCTTTTGTCGTATATTTCGCGTTACAATTGTGTATCTGTGCTGTGCGTGACAGATGACGGTCAGTAGGGGGGAGCGTTGTGTATGGATAATATGCAAGTTTCGTGGCCCACAGGTCGCCAACACCTGCTGTATGCCGGCGTAATTGGTTTTCAAGCGTGTGACCTTACATTACCGGCCTGCTTTTGATCACTTCAAACATTGATTGATGTAACGAAATGAACTTGCAAATTGTCCCCCCACCCCCTAGTGGTTCACTTTCGGTTCTTCATTACGTAATTCCCCAAACTTAACGTGTATTGTCTTTTTGCTATTTCATCCTGCGCTTCGTTTTCAGGTTTTCTTCTAGAAATTGAACTCTCTCTGTTTTTATGAATGAACCAGAACGAACTGCCACCGTGCATTATTTTTACAGTTGTTGATTAAGAACATTACGCAAGTGGTTTGTTATGCTCCAGTTTTAGTGTTTCTATTTCTGGCATGAATGTTCCTATTGAGCCAAACCCCAGAAAGTGCAATACTGAACAGATTGAAATTAGCATGAACAGGAAGGATATCCACATTCATGCTGTCTATTATTTACGTACTTAGTTACTCCATGGTGCAGAGTCCTTCTTGAGAAGCTAACTGGTTTGCAGCTAGTCAAGAAATTCCCCACATTTCACGGAACCCGAAGGTAAAATACCGCACTCACAAGCGTCCGCCACCTGTATCTATCCTGGGCCAGCCCAATCCAGTCCATATACCCACATCCCACCTCCAGGAGATCCATTCTAATATTATCCACCCATCTACGCCTAGTCTCCCCAGTGGTCTCCTTCCCTCCGGTTTCCCCACCAAGACCCTATACACCCCCTCTCCTCACCCATACGCGCCACATGCCCAGCCCATCTCATTCTTCTCGATTTTGTCACCCGCGCAATATTGGGTGAGGTGTACAAGTCATTTAGCTCCTCGTTACGCAATCTCCTCTATTCCCCCGTTACCTCGTCCCTCCTAGGTCCAAATATTCTCCTCGACACCATGTTCTCAAACATCCTCAGCTTCCTTTCCTCCCGCAGTGTCCAGTAGCCCCTATAAATTTGTGTCTGACATTTTCGATTCCGCGTTACATAGATTGTGTTTATTGCGGGCCATTTTGCAGTAACCTTCGCCCCGTATTTTAGTGATCTGAGAATTTTGTTTGATTACGCACAGGTTTACTTTTAATCAGAGTTTAGTTTCCGTCAGGGTTCCTGCATGAGCGTTACTAACCTGCAGTAACAGCTCGCACTGGTTCTGCTCCGATAAGCATGTGCGACTAGGTTATACGAAACGAAGTAAAGTTTCTGTGCTCTAATAGGGCCGGTCCGGGTGGCCGTGTGGTCTACGGCGTAGGTCTGCAGCCGCTTTACTGCTGGGATCGCGCGTTCGAATCCCGCTGAGGAAATGGATGTTCGTCTCTTGTGAGTGGTGTGTGTTGTTTAGGTAGCGGCCTCTGCGATGAGCTGATCACTCGTTGAAAGGAGTCCTACTCTCTCTCTCTGTATGTTGGGTGTGTGTGATCTAGAAACCTCACAAGAGGTGACATGGGGCACAGAAAAGTGTAATAGGATTAGAATGACTCTCCTTCGATTATTCGGAAATTGTGTAAGCGTTTTGAACGGTGATTCATGCAGGGAGACGAGAGAATCCCTACGTATGTCGCATGTGTAGTGATTCAGAAGGGCGACAAGTGCTTACCGTGTGTGGGATTTCAGATCGACTTTCCAGTCACCTTCTCCATGTTGTGTGGGTGCCGACGGTCATGGCTTCTTGAACCCACAGGTCTGGAAACCAGTTCATGGCAAACTATCTTTTACATTTATACAGGGTGAGCGAAAAGTCCCACTGCACCTGTCAGAACTAGGATATGGGCTAGAGTGGAAGGCACGATGACGAAAGTGTTGGAATTGACACCCAAGTGTGTGTAAACAAGCACTACACACATGCCAACTAAGGTGTTTTTATGTGTGGGATCTGTCCCACTTCCAGCACAGCGCAACAGCTCCTCTTGCACAGGTGCACAGGGACTTTCTGCTTATCCTGCAGCATGTTCATTGTTCCCGCCATTGGTTGGTGTCTTGGTCCACAGGGTCTGTAAATTTGACGCACAGAGTTTTTGTGTTGTGATTATCTGTTTTAAACTCCCGTATGTAGGATTGGTGCGGGGGATTAAGGGGGGAATGCATACGGAATTCGGTGGAGAAACCTTGTAAAAAATGCCTATTTGGTAGATCGAGATAATATGGAGATTGTGAGGGCGGGAGAAGGTAGGGCTGGTTCAGGATGACGTCAAGTGGAGGGCTGCAGTGTTGATTGTGTTGGTCTTTCGGGTGCTCCTCTCGTGATATGAAGTTGTTCGTTTTTCATTACGTCACATGTGGTTTTATACTTCGAGCTTGGATTTCACACTTTATGGATTAATTGTGCGTATATTTGAAGAACCCTAAAGTACGGAATCTTTATTCAGAATTTTATATTGATGTCCCGTATATTTTGCTGTTGAAGTTGTTGCGGTATGCTGGTGCAGGTGTCACCACAAGGCGTGTTCTTGTGCACGTATTCAGTACACCGGTTTTGTGGTTGCTAAACATCGGTGGTCAGCGTTTTGTAAGCCTTGAACATGACCATTGTTTTGGGATTTAAACCACGGGACCCTTTCTTTATCGTTGATTACATCTCCGATTAAGGTTTGTGGCATTAGTAGTCGCGCAGTTAAAGGTAAGGAGTCCGTCACTGATTTCGAAATTCAGCAGACAAACGGATCGTACGGCTGAGATGTCGGCGTGGCGAGTCCACTCTGCTCGTATGCCGTCTCCGAGATTTTGCCTGGACGTCGCGAAGCATGAACTAATCACTGGCAAACGAAACAGAGAACTGTCGACGAAACAAATAACGCGTGTATTGCTTTCACTGCTGTTTCATTAACGCATGACTGGCTGCGGGGATCACCGAGGTTCGATTCCCGTTATGAGCAGCTGTTCTTTATCATGTTCAGACCTGAGCCTGTTCTCACGCAGCCTCCGGTCCACTGGGTACGCGGGGTATTTTATCTGATAGGGAAACTGAGTAGTTTCGTGTGGGACGATGGTTCACAACGTGTGGGCCATTAGGCCATGGGGTTATTCCAAGGACAACGTGAATTCTCATAGTCTCGCAGCGAACCTTGCTTCTCCAGCCATCACTTGGTTTCCTTTTTGATCCTTTATTGTTGTTTTGATTGATAAATTGCGAATTCGTTGACAACGGTTACCGAGTTCATATACAGTGCACTCTCGGTTCTTCGAGTCCTGGTTTTTTGCGATACCCTTTCAAGCAAGCCGATGCGCCATCGTCAAGGCCGTTCGTATATACAGGGTGTCCCAGGAGGAATGTGCCAGACTTCGGGAGAGTGTTCCTTATGTTAAACTATACCGCTGTAACCCAAAACACCTATATCCAAAGTTGAACGGTTACGGAGATAATGGCCAGAGAAGTTTGAAACTTTGACGGCTGTTACTCACTTATTGATTACCAAATACATATTGAAACTGGCAGGAATA
>Ga0123355_10018604_pt1 | contig 11033 bp, 6 predicted proteins | sample TergutEmb28metaG_3_FD_89872 | JGI IMG/M metagenome (GOLD analysis project Ga0123355, IMG submission 89872) | Embiratermes neotenicus P1 segment gut microbial communities from Petit-Saut dam, French Guiana - Emb289 P1 | ecosystem: Host-associated > Arthropoda: Insects > Digestive system > Gut ...
TCGCATCGCGTCAAGGGTACATGGGCTAAAGCCCACGCTTCGCGCCCTTGACGCTACTGAAATGTTTCGCTCTGGTGCTACTACAAAAATATCTTCAAATTTACTACACTTTTATCTTGCAAAAGACACTTTAGGTGCAGATAAAAGTTGTTTGTACTTGGTACGCAATCGGCAGATGATATGTACAGCTGCCACAGACAGCAAAAACTATAGCCTGTATTGCTTTGACCAAGAAACCTCTGCCTTACTCAAATCTTTTTATACTGGCGAAGCTACTTTACAACCAGATCATCTAACTGTATATTCTATGTCAATTTTGGATTTTGTTATACGTGAACCATTGCCTTTGACCGTTTCTCCTGCTATAGATTTTGGCACAACTAATACAGCCGCTGGGGTTTATCTGGACAGCACATACTTTGAAAATACAGGAGAAAATCGTTTAGGGGCTAGAGGTCTTGAACCAAATGCAGTTAATTACGCACTCTTTTATGACACCACCAGCGAAACTATGGATGCTCTTGTTACCGTTCCTAGTGTAGTTGCCGTGGAGTCGTTAGAGGGTGGTATACCTAAGTACGCTTTTGGCTATGACGCTGTTAAACTTGCGGATTCTGTTTACACAGATGAAGGATTCGCCGTTTTTCATGATATTAAACGGTGGGTTACAGATTTTGAGAAAATGGAAGCCCTTACAGACCGCCAAGGCAGACACATGCTAATCTCGCGCATGGAAATTTTACAAGCATATTTTCAATATATTATTGAACAAATCCAAGACCGTTTTAAATGTACCATACCAACACTTCATATATCATCACCTGTAAAGCAACAATCGTTGTTTCAGAAACTATTTGAAAATATATTATCAGATTATACACTTGAAGATGCATTAGACGAAGGTATCACGGTTTTATACAACGCACTTTCTGAAAAGATTGCAAAGGAAGAGTTCAAAAACGGGGAAGAACAAGAGGCTTTGATTATTGACTGTGGTGGTGGAACTACAGACCTTTCCTCATGTATATATTCAGTCAAAGATAAGCGTGTGTCATATGATATACAGCTTCAAGCCACTTATGAAAATGGTGATACTAACTTTGGGGGGAACAACCTAACTCACAGAATTATGCAATTGCTTAAACTTCAACTAGCAGTACGGTTAGGCGCAGATATATCTGTAGCAGATGTGATGCAAGGTTTTGATACCAACATATACAGATTGGTAGACGAACTTGGAGTTGAAAGTGTTTACGAAGAACTAAATCATGCCTACAACATAGCAGAGGAGCTTTTGCCCACACGATTCAAAAACTTTGAAGGTGCAAATCGTGCTGATTATTTCAAGGTTAAGGCAAACTTCTATTTCTTTTTCCGTTTAGCTGAACAAGTAAAAAAGATATTCTATAACCGTGCAGGGATTTTACGCATTCACCTTAAATCAGGCGAAGAAGCAAGCAGAGGACGAATACAAGGGGACACTCCACAAACAACAGGCACAGGTGAAACAGATACAGCAATTATACGATTAGATAAGTGGAAACTATCAATACGCCAGAAAGTACACAGAAGTGTATATTTGGAAAAACGCCTTGGAGCAGATGCAGGAAAATCTGATATTGGGCATTTGGAAACTGTAAAGGACGTACCATCTTTTTATATAAGCATATATGATATTGAACGATTGCTCAAAGCCGATATTTACGGGGTTGTGCGCCAATTTTTCGCACCACTATATGAAAGTGATGACTTACACCAGTATTCCACAATTAAGTTATCAGGGCAGAGTTGTAAAATTGGACTATTTACAGATGCAATCAAAGAGTTTCTTCCTGGCAAATTGATTCAATCTAAACCCCCAAATAACAACAGAACAGAACAAGAGCAAGCCCATCCAGATATGAAGTTAAACTGTGTGGAGGGTGCATTGCAATATCTTAAAGACCGAAAATATGGTTATGCCAATGTAATAATTGAACGTGGAGACCCAGCGTTACCATATGAGATAATAGCAACAAATCATCATGGCAAGGGAATTACTTTAATCCACCCATTGGAAAGAAATCGTAGACAAGGCACGTTATCTCGTAACTTAGATAACCTAGCAATAGAACTATATCTGCATGATGCAAGTGGTGTGAAACGTCATAGTTACACATATTCCTGTCGCAGAGAAGATTTTCACGCTACAACTCCTGAACAGATACGTCAAAACTATCCAAATATTCAGCAAAGTGAAACGGATGTAATTACAGACAATGAAGCCAAGTTTTTTGTTTGGGCTTCCACTGAGGAATGGGGCTTTTATGTTCTCCCTGTTACTCGTGTACACGAGGATTTACGCTTAGGAAATGTACAATTCTTCCCCTTTGAACATGACACATGGGTAATTAATTTCTTTGATGGCACACACTAAATGTACAGCAAGCCACAACAGAAAGGAGTTTTTGCATTGTTCACAATAACATACCCCCTGTTTGAACGGGGTAGAATCATGAAAAAAGAAATGCTATTAGCTTTGCGAGACTACTCATTTGGTCTTGCACAATTACAGTTTAGCAATTTGACGAATGGAATCATCACGGGATGCAACCTTTCCGCTGTTGGAACAAGATTAACAATTGCACCAAGTATATTTAAGTTCAACGAATTTATTCATATCATGACTGAGCCACAGTCTATTGATTGCAAACCCACAGAGCAAATAACTGTAGTGAAAATTCGTTTCTCTTCTAATAATTCAGGTAGCGACTATGTACATTATTCAGGGAAAGTCATTCTGGATGCTAATATAAATCTGGCAGATAATGAAATTGAACTGTGCCGATTTAAGTTAAAGCTGGGTAGTAACCTCCGAACAAAATATGTTGACTTTGATGATATTGAAACGGAATACGATACGGTAAATCTAGCAAATGCCACTTGGTCAGGCATAGAAGAAGCAGGAATTGCTATGCCAATATTAAGGAATTATGCAAAGGAAGCCCTTACATGCCATTTGACAGACCCTTGGGACATTTCTTTTTGTAGCCAATGTATGAGCCAAGAAAGAGTACATCGTCAAGTGATTATGGCGTATTTGTTAGCTAAAGACGTATCAGTACCAAGTGATATAAGTAACTTAGATATTTACTCTGGATTAGCGTTTGTACTAAGGCGATTGCGAGGAAACACAAGACCAAGTATGACAAAAGGAAAAAGGAAGCTATCCATTGAAGTTAGCTGAAATTAGTGGCTTTTCAATCAAAGAAAAAATACCACTTTCAATTAGAGACAACCTACAAAAGACCGTTATGACATGATAATCTTAGGTTTTAGAGGTTGTCCTCAAAATTAATTCGCAAATTTGAAAAATGTCAACAAATGCGTCTATTATGCTTTAAAAATCTTTACAGCGAGTTATAATTTTCTTATAGTTATCTCCCAAAAACTCATGTGCGTCAACCTAAGCCAGTTGCTGACATTTGAGTCAAGTGTAACCTCTATCGTTCTGCGCGTTCTGCCCAATTAAGGCAATCCATGTCCCTTATATAATGCGGGGATTTTGAAGTAAGACCAAGTTCAGGGTTGGCGCAAACAGGGCAATTCCATTAATGTGTTTCCATTAAATGCATTAAATTGACGCATATGCCCAAAAACTAAAAAATCATTATAATTCACAGCTAAATTCATGTATTCTGAAACAATGTGTTAGAAATTCAATCCATTTGTCTAGCTTCTTTGGCACAATTAGGACAAATGGTTTTGTTGCCATGCGGATTGAGTCCTTCAACTCTCCCGCATATAACACATTCATACTCATACTTGCCAAGTATTATATACTGCTCATCATCAAGTATTTCCATTGGTTGTTTAACATTAATTGAAAACTTATCACGTACTTCTTTAGGTATCACAATTCTGCCTAAATCGTCTATTGTGCGTACTATCCCTGTCGATTTCATATTAAACCTCCTGTTTTTCAGTTTTTTACTTTTTAGTGGTTTTAACTTAACTTAGGCTAAACATCTGTTTCAAGGTTTAAACTGCTTATAGTATTGCCTTTGACACAATCAGAGCATATAACTTTAGCTCTATACAAATCTAACCCATTAATGCCATTGCACAAAATACATTTATGCTGATACTTGCTGATTATTATGTTATGGTCATCAAGAAATATTTCCATTGGTTGCTTTGGGTTAATGTCAAGAATCATGCGTATCTCTTTGGGAATGAGAAGTCTACCAAAATTATCAATTGTGCGAATCAACCCTGTTGCTCTCATATTTTGTTTCCTCCTTTCGATGGATTTTTGGTAAAATACGCCACATGGGAATTTGTTTCATTTTTCTTGCGGAATATGGTTAAATTCTCCAAAACATTAAAGAACACGTGTTCGGTAAACTCATTGTGGTGATATTAACACACACATAGAGGCATGACAAGAAAAATAATAATAAAAATTACGACCAATTATGAGCAAATATGACACTGATAGTGTGAGAATTATATTTTATGCCATTAATTCGGAGATGAAAATTGTGTTGATTAATAAACGAATAAGAGAAATTCGTGACACAATTGGTTTTACTCAAGCAGTATTTGCCAAGCAAATAGCTATTTCCACTAGTTATTTGGGTGGAATTGAACTTAATGCTAGGGTTGCTAATGAACGGATCATTCGGTTGATTGTCACTGAATTTAATGTAAATGAACAATGGTTACGAACTGGTGAGGGTGAAATGTTCAACTCAAACGCAGATACTTCAGCAATCAAAGCATTGAGCCTCTTCAATTCTCTTGACCAGCACTTTCAATCGTATGCCATAGAACAATTAGAACTATTGTCTAATTTTCACACACTCATAAAAAAAGAAAAGGGCTTCACATGAGTCCTTTCTTACAATTTGTTATTCATAGAGTTATAAATGTGAGTGCCTCAAATAAGTACAAGTCTAATGATGACCCAGACAAAGGATAGTATCTATGTTAGATAGGATGGAAAATAAAAATGCAACTGCAAGCAATAACTCATGAAAATATAAAGATATCAGGAATCCCGTTTTTATCCACTTTGTTAGATGTGCAAATAAGCATACTCCCTAACGAACATGGTGAAATGATAGTTAAAGGTTATGGTGACTCATCAGAAACAGTATCTAACATAGAGCAGAAATTTTTCGGACAAACAGTAGAACTAATTCATACAGAAAATCCTGATAAACCCATATTCAGCGGAATAATCACTCAATGTAAACTTTTATCAGAGCATGAATTAAATCATTTAGAAATAACAATTTTAACAGGCTCGTATCTATTAGACACCGACAGAAAAAGTCGTTCTTTCCAAGATGTAAACATGACATATGAAGATGTTGTAAGAAAAGTATTATCAGATAGTAATGGTGCGGGAATCTTTTCAGTTGGTAAGGGTGTTCCTATTGGGAGCCCTATAATTCAATACTTAGAGACAGACTGGGAATTTATCAAAAGGCTTGCGAGTCACTTTAATAGTCCTGTAATTGCAGATGTTACAGTGCCCAAGGCAAATATATGGTTTGGGATAAACGAACAAGGCAAAGATACCAATTTTGAAAACACTCATTTCAAAGTTGGAGTTAGCCAAAAGTATTATGAAGAGGATGGTATGGCATCAGGGCTAACACCAATAGATTTTGTATATTTCAAGGTCAGAAGTACACAGGATTATAACATTGGTGATAATGGTGAAATCAATGGTGCAAATCTAAAAATATGTGAAAAACACGCATCTTTTCAACGTGCTGTACTTGAATTTGATTATACGCTAGGCAAACCTGGACTAATTTCTAAGCGTAAAGTTTACAATGAAAAAGCTATTGGTATGTCTCTAAAAGGGAAGGTAACACAAACTGATGCAGAAACAGTAAATATACACTTGGACATAGATGGTGATAATGATAATTCCGACTACTCCTTCAACTGGACACCAACCAGTGGCAACTTGATGTATGTTCCGCCACTTGTAGGTACACAGGTAAGTTTATTGTTGCCCAATGAAGATGAGAGTTGTGCGATGGCTACAAACAGCCCACGTGATGAGGACGCAACCGCCGCATGTTCAGGAATGGATGATTATAACTTACGAGCATTTACAACAGAACATGACAAACGAATGTTCATTTATCCCGATAAGATGGGATTTACGGCAGGAAGCGAAGAAGATCCAGTATTATTGCACTTAAACGATTTGGAAAAAATGCTGTTCCATAGTCATGACCAGATTCTGATTCTTGCAAAGGAAACAGTAGAATTTGAAGCACCAACAGTAACCTTTGCACTTCCTTTACAAGAAAAATCCATAAGCGTTATGCGGACAATTAGTGCAACAGGGTTTGAGCCAATAATTGTTGCAATAGGTTCTGCGTCAATGTTTCCCTTTAGTCTAAAAGGCGATGATGATGAAGAAAGCGAAGAAGATGACGACGACGAAGTTATTCCAGATGATTTTACTGTTCTAATACTGCACTCACGTTTTGATGTAACTGGTGACCATGGTATATTTCAAGCTTGGATATACAATGTACATGAGCCATTTGACGATGCACCAAGGGAAGGTGAATTTAGTCTAGCGCGTTCAATCTTTAGGGCACTTGTAGTTGCTGTTGTAATTGCGGCAGTGGCAGTTGCAGTAGTTGCAACTGGAGGTGCTGCACTTGTAGCAGTAGGTGTTCTTGCTACTAAAGTAGTTGTTGGTGCAGCCAAAATGGCGGTGGCAGGTGCCGTTTTAGCTGCTATTGGTGTACTCGTTCACGATGTACGCACGGGCAATAACAGCACTTGGGCAGAATATGTAAGAGCAGTAGCTATCGGTGCATTAGTAGGAGCAATCAGCGGCGGTTTCATGGCCAAAAAGAAACTCGTAATGAAAGCCCTCAAAGCAAAAGGCTTAAAGATGAGTTCCCTTAAAAGTCTAAGCTACAGTGTTGCCTCTGGTATGTCAACAAGTGCAGCAAGTACATTAGCAAATGGATTAATAGATGGTAATTTGTCATTTGATGACCTTTGGAGAAACACTTTAAGAGGCGGCTTAACTGCTTTGGTATCCGCTGGACTTGTTGGTAATACTGTTGGAAAATTAACAGGTAAACTTGGAGGTTGCCCAACTACTTTTACAAAAAGGCTCTTGAATATGTTAGGCGGCGGTATTGGCAATGTTATAACTGCTGGATTAACAACTGCTCTAATGGATACAGGTGGTGTCATACTAAATTCTATACGAACAGGTGAAAGTATTGATTCACGCACTTTAGGACAAGGCTTTGGTGATAGCTTCCAGAGAGATGCAATAATGAACTTTATTTCAGGTGCGGTATATGGTGCAATGCGTGGAGACCCTGTTAATGCTGTGTACGGATTTGTTTATTACAATGCAGTTGATTTTGAATATCCAGGTGTGATTCCTCTTGTTTGGGAACGTAGTTGGAGTAGCCGAAATATAAGTCAAAATCCAAGCTGTTTTGGATGTGGTACTGGATTTTCATATGGCGTTTATCTCACCCATGAAGAAGAAGGTATTATTTTTGTAGACTCTGACGGGCGTGGAACGCCATTTGATTATTTAAAACCTGATGAGACTTACACAAATCGTAAATCCAAAATGACTTTATCTTTTGATGGTGAAAAATATGAAATTTTCAACTATGAAGAGCGCTTATATTACACATTTGAACACAAACCTAACACAAGTATTTATCAATTGGCACAAATTGAAACAGAATCCCGAGAACACAGGATTGTTTTGAAATACGATGCAAAATACAATCTATCCTCAATAACAGATACTGCTGGTAGAAAATTCAATATAACTACCACTAATACAGGGCAGATAGCACAAGTACAGTTCAATGGTAAAACTCTCGCAAAATATTTATATGATGAAAATATTGATTTGGTACAATTAACAGATGTAAACAACAAATCTGCTTATTTTGCCTATGATAAACATTTGCTAATAAAACGTACCACAATGGAAGGTAATGTATTCAAGTGGGAGTATGCTGGAGAAGGACACAACGCAAAATGTGTATATACCACAGGTGACGACCATTTATTAGAATACTGGTTTGAATATAATGAGAACCACACTATAGTTACAAACAGCCTAAAGCATCAAGAAATACTTCACTTTACAGAGGACAAAACTTTAGAAAAAATCACTCACGAAAACGGCTATGCGACAATTTATGAACACAACGAATATGGCGAAATAACTAGTGTAACTAACGCTGATGGCGAAACAGTAATAATGTCATATGATGACATGGGGCAACTTATTGAAATAACACAGTCAAACGGTGCAACGCACAAAATAGAATACGACGAACAAGGTAGAATCACAAAAATTATCGACCTGCTTTCATTAGAAAGCACATGGATTTACGATACAATGGGACGAATTTTCCAGTTCATAGCTCCAACAGGTGAAACTACAACCTATAAATATAATAATATAGGCATGCTTACTGAACTATCCACTGGTGAAGGCGAAACAAAGTTAGACACAGTTCTTGAATATGATAATTCCCTGAACTTAACGAAAATATCCTATGCAAATGGCGCAATTGAATCATGGGAATACGATGTAGAAGGTAACTGCATTAAAACCACCAGCCCATTAGGTGCAGTAGAAAATATGGTCTACGACCAAGGTAATCGCCTTGTACGTTATACACCAGATGATGGCAATACAACATATCTTAAATACAATGCCTATGATGATATAATCTGGATGAAGGATAACGAGCGAGAAATACGTTTTGCATACAGTCCACTGGGCGACTTAACTTCTCGAATTGAGCAACACCGCAAAATCAAACTACAATATGACACAGAAGGACAACTAACCCATGTGTTCAATGAAGCAGGAGAAGAGTATACGTTTGAACATGACTCAATGGGAAATGTGACAATTGAAACGGGTTATGACGGGGTAAGAAAAGCATACACCTACACCCCAGCAGGTAAACTAAAGGGTTTGAGACGTGGTGAAACATCAAACTGGATACGCATGAAATATGATAAAAGTGGTTTTTTATCAAAAATCATTTATGATAATGGTTCGCTTTCGAAGGAGTTAGAAGAAGAAATATTCACTTATGGAATAATGGGCGAACTTCTAACTGCTGAAAATAAACACTCTAAGTTAGAGTTTGAATACGACCAGTTAGGCAATTTAACAAAAGAAATACAAAACGGACATGTAGTTGAAAGTTCATACTCTAAAGACTACACTTTTATAAGAACAGGTTTGAAAACTAGTTTGGGCTTAAATGTTGACACAATCCTAAACAGATATGGACAAGCTGAAAATATATCAGCATCATTTAGCCCAACAACAAACTCTAGTTCAAGTCCACTTTCATTATCAAAAGAGACAGGAACAGGGGTAGCGTGGCAGGCATCTCAAACTTACAATTTGATAGGTCAACTACTAGAGCGTACAATCGCTACAGTTACAGGTACAACAGCGAACTCAACAATTAAAACAGCAACTGCAACACCCAAAGCAAATGGCGAAATAAAAGATTTGTGGAGTTATGACCGACAAGGCAGACCAACACAGCAAAAGGTAAGCATAAATCAACGCGAAAGTAGCAAACGCCAATACGCTTGGGGAACAGGTAGCAAATTAAAATCCATAATTGACAATGTGGCAAATATGGGGTTAGAATACACTTATGACAATTTTAGCAACCCTCAAAAAGAAACTTTAAGAGGTGCGAAAACCCAAGAAACGATACGTTATCTTGATGATGTTGGACAAGTTTATGAAACCAGAAGCAAGATAGACCGCAAATACAATAAAGGCGGACAGTTAGCAGTATCAAAACACCGCAAGTATACCTACAATGACTGTGGCGACTTAGTAGAAAAGACAGAAGCAGACGGCAAAACGTGGCGATATTCATACAATGATGGCGGACTAATGAAAAGAGTAATCCGCCCTGATGGCAAAGCCGTAACATTTGCGTATGACCCAATGGCTAGAAGGATTAGCAAAACCTTTGATGGCACAGTCACAAGATATGTATGGGATGGCAACCATATAATTCACGAATGGACAGAAACACACTCAATACCAGAAGAAAAGCCAATAATGACACCTGTATCTACATGGCTATTCGAACATGGTAGTTTTACCCCTATAGCCAAACTAATAGAAGGTGGAAATGCCTACACTATCATCACAGACCATCTAGGCACACCAACAAAAATGCTGGATGCAAGTGGGGGCAATGCATGGAGCGAGACTTTTAATCTATGGGGCAAGCCACATCTTGAAAGCGAAACAAGAACAGTAGGTACGGCAAAGATAACTACGACAAAACCAAGAACTACTGACCCAAATAGCTATAACCCAGAAACAACCATGCCTTTCCGTTTCCCTGGGCAGTACGAGGACAGCGAGACAGGTTTATACTACAACCGTTTCCGTTACTATATGCCTGATGAAGGTATATATACCCAACGTGACCCTATTGGTTTGTTGGGCGGAAACCCCACATTATACGGGTACACTTGGAATTCTCTATTAGACTGTGACATTCTTGGTCTTGCTTCTTGTGGTGGAGGTAAGAAAAAAAACCGCAAACGGAAGAATAAGACTAAAGTACATCCTGCTGACGCACATGCAGAACGTGAGGCGAAAGCAATGATACAAGAATTAGAGCGAACACAAGGTTCACCCGATGTGCATGGCTTGCGCCGCCATGGGGCAGGAAGTACTCTTCATCAGCAAGAGCATAGAGCTAATACAACTAATGCTCCTGATCTTAGTACAAGTAAGAACATTAATGATTCGAGTCGTTTCCTCTCTCATAGAGACCATTTAGCCGCATTAACGCGAGGACTTGAGTTAAGAACACAATTTGTTAATGGAGTAACTCTTCCTTAGAGCCTGTTCCGAGTCTACGAAAAGCGAAAGCCGACCCAAATTAAATCCTGTTAAGCAATAAACGGACAAAGGCAATAATAACCATTTGCAGAGAATTGGAAATTTTACGTTCACA
>Ga0123355_10018605_pt1 | contig 11033 bp, 10 predicted proteins | sample TergutEmb28metaG_3_FD_89872 | JGI IMG/M metagenome (GOLD analysis project Ga0123355, IMG submission 89872) | Embiratermes neotenicus P1 segment gut microbial communities from Petit-Saut dam, French Guiana - Emb289 P1 | ecosystem: Host-associated > Arthropoda: Insects > Digestive system > Gut ...
CAGCCATGGCGACTGCGGGTTCCTCGGGGTTGGTCGGGTCACAGGCATTGCGGCCAAGTGCCGCCGTGTGGACAATAGCCCGTGATCCCAGCGATCTCCATGAGAAGGCCAAGGAGCTGCAATGCCAGGACCTAGCGGGCGATGGATCGGGAGACCCCACTGGTTGGAAGGTTTCGTTCGGCAGGTTTACCCTCTTTCCGTCACGACGGCTGTTGACGGAAAATGGCGAGCCAGTTCGTATTGGAAGCCGTGCTCTCGATCTGCTGATCGCTCTTGTCGGGCGTCCCGGCGAGCTGCATACCAAGCGCGAATTGATGGCGACAGTATGGCCACACATCGTTGTAGGCGAAAGTAATCTCAAAGTCCATATCTTAGGCCTGCGCCGCGTATTGGCCGACGGCCACGCTGGCAACCGATACATATCGACTGTCCCCGGACGCGGCTATTGCTTCGTGATGCCGGTGGTGCGATCTGCCGGGCCCGCAGTCGTCAATGACCCAGCCGCGACCCGCTCAATCAATGTTTCGCCGCCACGAACGCGGTTGATCGGCCGCGACGAGGAGGTCAGCCGTGTATCAATGCAGTTGGGTCAGCACCGGTTCGTTACGCTCGTCGGTCCCGGGGGAATAGGCAAGTCCGCTGTGGCGATCGCCACTGCAGGCGCATCGACCGGCAATTACGAGCATGGTGTCTATTTCACCGATCTGAGCGCCCTCAGCGATCCTCAAACGTTGCCGACCGAGGTCGGGTCAGCCATTCGCGACAGCATTCCCGGGGACAATCCTTCTGCCGGCCTGCTTTCCTTTCTCAGGGACAAGCGCATGCTGCTTGTGTTCGATAGCTGCGAACACATTGTCGAGGCTGTGGCTGCTTTGGTCTCTCGGGTGTTATGTGCGGCGCCCGACGTGCATATCTTGGCGACAAGCCGCGAGCCGCTCGGAATTGAAGGCGAACGCATTTATCATCTGCGGCCGCTTGAGATCCCGGGGGAATTACCTGTGCTCGGGTGCAACGAGGCCCTCAATGTCCCTGCTGTTCGGTTGTTCGCCGAGCGTGCAGCGGAAGCCCTTGGGGATTTCCGGTTGCGTGACGTCAACACATCCGCTGTCGTCGAGATTTGTCGGAAGCTTGAGGGTATCCCGCTTGCGATTGAAATCGCTGCAGCCAACATTGATGCTTTTGGCCCGCAGGGGATCCTTGCGCGCTTGAACCATCCCTTAGGGCTGCCGGCAGCCCGTCGACGCATGGCACCACCGCGGCATCGGACATTGCGAGCCACGCTGGACTGGAGCTATGGCCTGCTGACCGAGCCGGAGAAGAAGACATTGCGTCGCCTTGCGGCTCTTACTGGCAGCTTTACGATGAACGAAGCAGTGGCTGCGGCGGGGGGCCATTCGGACAGCGACTGCGATGCGACGGATCAGGTTGTGTCCCTCATCGCGAAATCGCTGGTGGCAGCGGACACTGATGGATCTGAGACCCGACTGCGATTGCTGGCGACCACGCGTGCCTATGCGCTCGAGAGGTGTGAAGAGAACGGTGAACCCGACGCAATGCCCCAAGCGCATGTGCAGGTTTACCAGTGCTCGGCGCTGGGACTAGCCTTCTAGAGAACCCCACTACATGGAGCGAGAAGAGTGGCGGCCCGATAGCCGCACAACTGATAATGTGATGCTTCTCGGCCATCCCGAGATTCGGTCTTTCGGGCGGCTGCTGTTACAGCGGAGTGTCTTTCGAATGGTGACGGGGACCAGTCCCGACGTATGGCCGCGTAAGAACATGCCATTTGCACCTATCAAACGAGAAGCTTGGTCGTGCTGCGGCGACAGATTCCGGCGGTCGCGTGAGAATCTTGGCCGAACCGGCAAAGTTTTCCAAACTCGATGCCCTGGGCGGGGTAATCCGGCACTCCTTGCAGCGCCAATCAAGATCTCATAGTCGTGGCCCCCGACATGGTCTGCCTCTGCAATCGTACGATCACAGCACGGCGAGCGGGATTCTGGCGGTTCCCGAGCAGACGAAGTCTATGCTGGTGCAGTCCGGATTGTCTGAGGGACCAGCAGCGATTGCCGACAGAGCCGGGCTACAGCCTCGGAGCCGGCTTTGGGCGTGTAAAGTGCAGCCGCGGACTGCGCTATGGCGGGTTTATCGACTCTATCGACCTCTCTTCGTGAGGTCGCAACAGGACCCGTTCCCGCTGATACCTTCCCCAAGCCTCCTGATCACCGATGTAGAGGCAGCCGCAGACCAGAGTATCGGCCAGCACGTACTCGATCGAATTGCCATGCATCCTAGGGACGATGCGGTTCTGCGGGAGCGTGTGGAGCGCCGCCTCGCGCTGCACTGTGTCCACGGGGAACTGCACGAAGCCGGCGGCGGAAAGCAGGTTCTCCTGATATTCCGCCCGCTGCTGTGGTGTTTCACAGCCAGTCAACGTCAGCGTCACAGCAATTAGAGACATCGGGAAGGCAACTCGTACTGCCGCTGCAACCCGCCTTTTTTTGGTGCGGCTATGGACGTGCCAGCTACGATGGATTGCTCCTGTGGCTGCTACCCCCCAGTTTGGTCGGACGCGCAGGCCGGCTGCCGACGATGATGTCGAGGAACAGATCATTAGGGAGTCTCTCCGGCGTCGTTGGCGCGTGGCGATTCTACATTACATCGACTTGTCGACAGATGAGGCAACGACCTTTCTACGTCCTGCTTTAGCAGATAGACGGACACCGCGAGGAGCACGATGTCCTTGATGAGAAACGGTACATTGCCGGTCATGGCTGGAAAGCCACCTGCTGCAACGTCCCAGCCTCCCGGCATGAAGGGGATGATTGTGGCGGTCGAGATGAACGTGATGGTCGAGCCAAGCACCCCAAGAATTCCGGCGGGCTTGCTCCAGAATCCGAGCAACAGCAGCGTACCGAACGTCCACTCCGACACGCCCAGGAACAATGTGGCCCCTCGCATTCCAAGGGCGGGATAGAGCCAGAAAGTCAGCGGCCCGTTGCTGATAAATGGGATCAGCCGCTGCGCCTCGTAGGGGAACCATTTCTGGTAGCCGAAGAAGAAGATGATGACCATAGCGGCGGCGCGCAGCACCTGATTCTCGGCGTCGTGTTGCATCAGCCCCGCTTTAGTGGGAACAATTGCAAGCGCATCGATCGACAATCGAGGAGTCGGGTAGGTTACGGTTCCATCACGAGCGGACGTGGAGTGGTTCACAGCTGCCTCCATGAATATCTCCTTTCTTCCGAAGCGCTGTCCGCGAGATGGCTCGGTGAGATCGGCTTCTGTATTCAGTTCTGTATCGTAGACACATGCAGCGCCCGCATGGGGACTGGCGTGTCCACTGCGATCGCTTCCAGTCCTGACCGTAAATGTGAACAGGATAGGATCTACGGTAGTCACCGAGGCGGATTAACAAGTATGCAAGTCTGAAATAGGTTGCGGTCGAGGTAAGGAGCTGGAGCTGTTAGAGGTACTGAAGCTGGTTACCCGCAATGGCTCGCGAGCTGTTCCCCGGTACCTTCGGGCATCGGTTCTTCGGCCAACATGGCGAAGGGTGATGCTCCGCGACCGTGACGCTCATTGGTGGCTCTACTAGACCTGTGTGCGCGTCACTCTCTATGAGAGGGGTAACTGCGAGACATGAGTTACGCTGCCGTGAAAATCGGACCGAAGATTACCTGCTTCAATGTTCCCGAGCCGGGGCTCAGTGTGGGCTCGGGATGGTCCGCCAGGTCGCTGTAAGATCTGACGTCGCAAGCCCCTCCGTAAAACGGTCATAACACGAGCGTCAGCAACTGCCGAGCCTGATTGCGCTCTCCGTTTCCGGCGAGCAAGCCGCCAAGTCGATTGCTGATCGCAGCTCGAACGCGAGCACCGACTGCCCGAGCGCAAACGCCAGCGCCTTAGTCAGGCACTCAATGGCCGATCCTCTGTCTTGCTGCGGCAGAGCGGCGAGAATCCGAGCCTTAATTCGCAACAGTTCGGCGGCATGCCAGCCATCCGCGCTCAAACCCATGCGTGATAGCCACATTGATGGTGGAAAGCCAGTAGCCTCGGCCTCCTATCCACCCCATCGGTCCTCGCCATCCTCCGCCTGTCGGGGACAGGTTCCATTCGGAGGGTGGCCTGGCGGCAGCTAACCGCCTCCGCGCCGCAACACTGGATACCCGCCAACGTAAATCCAATCTGTGGATCGCGCTGGCAGGTGGCAGCCCAGGCAATCTGATTTGAAGTCCGTCGAAGTTGTTTTCAGCGGGTTACCCGCGTCGAACCACGACCAGCCCCAGCCATCTCCCCATAACGGGTTCGCCCGATGGCTGTTCGCTCGGTCCTTCACCATCACGAACCAGCCTTTGAGCATGTCGGCATGGCTGACAGTGCCAGTTGTCATATTGGCCGTCGCTCCGCTGAACACCTCCTTTACCAAGACGGTACCGTCAGGGAAGCCTCCGGTCTTGCGATAGGCGGCCACCGCGCCAGGCGACGCGTACACCTCATGGATCTGTTTGGAGCCCGCTCCGCCGCCCGCCGCGACCGCCCAACTTCCGAGCGCCTGGTAGTGCTCGCGGTAGTTCTCTGGAACCCGCAGGTTGCCCTTATCATCCACCACCTTGGCTTCCGCGGATGCGTCGCCGCTCGTCTGCGCAAGTACCGCGGCACTTCCGGCTACCAGTGCGACTGCGAGGGCGATCCCTGTTGCCTTCGAGGGCGTCATGCGCGGCTCCTTCGTGATTGGTGTGCGGCGCGGTGTCGGTGAGCCACACGATCTGGGCACTCAATGCACGATACGAACACAAGCCCAGAGGTGCAGGCATTTCGCAAGACACCAAGATGACCAGACTGCCGCCAATGCCAGATCAGGCGCTACTTCGGAAGCGGGACTTCGTCGAGTGCCTGATAGAACTGCGTCCAGACTTCATCACGCTTCGCACCGGCGATATGACAAAAGCCACACTCCATTTTCGACTTGACAGTGGCCGTTGGTGCCAGGGGCAGATAGTGGTGGAAGTTGAAGTATCCCCATCCCCCTGTGGCCGCAAAGCGCTTGGTGTCCTTCACGGTGACATCTGCTCCGTTGAGCTTGCCGGGGAAATATCCTCGGCCCGACGGTTCGGTTCGTGACCCGTCCGGATTCTGCGCCGGCAACGTCAGCTGAAGCTCCTTGTAAAAAACCGTTCCATTCGGGAATATACCGGTCTTCTTGTACGCCTCGTATGCGCAGGGTTCAATGTAAACGTTGTGATATTCGGGAAAGTTTGCATGCCCATTGTTCAGGGCGTTCGGCGTCAAAGGTGAGCCGACGAATATCCAGTCTCGGTAATTCTTCGGAAGAATGAGGTCTCCCGACTTTGTGTACTGCGGCGGATAGCACTGACTGATCGGCGGCACCGTGGCAGGCGCGGTTGCCGCCGACTGAGCGAACGATGACGCTCCGAGCATGCACGTGACGATTGCCGAACCTACCGCTAGAAATGACCGACGCATTTGCTGCTCCCTCTGCGCTTGGTGCACGTTGCCGTTGACCCCGCTCGGATGTTCCTTTGGCCAATCGGCACCTCTCCGACTTAGATGGGCAAATCTCGCGGCGCCGCCAAGTCAAACCAGGTTAACGGTGGTGAATGCTCATAAGCCTCGTCACGGCTAACGCGTGCAGGTCGGGAAATGTTGTCCATAGTGCGTATTCTTTCGGAGCCTGGCGTATGTCGGCTACAGGTATCCATCGCTTCCAACCGATCCATCCCCGCATCTCCTTGGGCGAAGTGCGAAATACGGCGCGCGACGATCGCGAAATTTCGGTGCCGGATGGCCGTCGATACTGGATGGCAGTGCGTTGCAGATTGATTTATAATACTGTCCTCCATAAACCCCGCGGCAGCTGAATTTTCGTGTTCGTTTTGCGGGCCACGGTCGAGATGCAGACATTAGCCATCAACCAATTCAATCTTCATCTAAGGCACAGCTCTGTGTACTACCCGCTGACACGACGTCTGGAAGACGCGGTCAAACGCCGGTCGTCTCAAGCAGCGACCCGTGGTATCCTGCTGACTCGCGTGTTGCCGTTGAGCAGGGATCCGCATCCGGGATGGGATCGATAGGCCGGCGGCGCCGGCCGGGCTATCGGCATGGAGGCCTTCGGCGCCTCTCAAGGACCTTCGGCGCAGCTTCGGCTTTGAACTAGAGCGGGTCGTCGATCTCGCGCGGGAGATGCTGGGCGGCAACTGCCCTGGAACACAGGCACGTCCAGGCAACGGCGTGGTTTCCCGGAATTGTAACGAACTGCGCCCAGGGCGGGTCCAACTCGAACAGCACCACATTCGAGGCCGGCGCGCGGGTATATTCGGCGTCGCTGCGATTGATCGTGCGGTCGAGGCCGCGCATCAGCGCAGCCACCTGCGCGCCGACCGGAAACTCGGCGCCGGGCGTGTTTGCTCCGGCCGACGGACTCGATGCCCTCTGGGTCAGCCGCTTGACGCTCTGGGAACGGGTGCAAGATTGCCGGCGCGAGATATGACGTGTTGGCCCTTGCTTGTTTCGGGCAGCGAGCGGCAGCCCGTTCAAGGAGGGGACATTGTGGATATTCGCAACTACGTCCGAATGCTCGATGGAATCAGTGATCCTGATTCCATCATTGGTGAACCACGCGTAATCGTTGATTTGCCGATTGCAGTGGGGTGCGGATTGGATGCGCCAAGCACACCACGCGGTGGGAATTTCATGTAGGCTACGGCAGCGTGTTCCGTCTCTTCGCGGCTCGCGACCATTGGCACTGATCGTCGTGATGCCGGTATCAAGGGCAAGGCTGATCTACACAGCGTGATTATCTGACACGCTGCTCCGCGCCTCGGTCGATTTCTCCGCTTGTGATCGTCGGAACCCAAGACGGTCGGGTGATCGGTGATCGTGATGCTCTGCTCCTACATCACCTGCACTCGGCGACGGATGGCGCTTGCGTGTTTTTCGATCCAGCCGTCCAATGCCAATGGTCCGGAGCCACCTATGACAAGTGATGCAAGGCATGCAAGGTAGAGAAGGTCAGTTTCATAGCCCGGTGGGCCAAATTGCGCGCCGGCGGCCGTGACGGTCAGAAGTTTGATTGAGCTAAAGCCGTTAGGAAGATGCACGCTGAATATGGCAACCAACAGCACAGCCGCCATCGGAATGCTGACTAGCGTTACGAAGGCGCCGACAAATATTGCCAGGCCGCCAAGCAGTTCAATCAAGATGGTAGACCATGCCATGAAATGTGCGGCCGGCACGCCGATCGCTTGCAAAATGGCGACAAAGTTGTCAGGACCTCTCGCCAATTTGGCGAAACCATGCTCCATGAAACCGTATCCAACGATCAGGCGAAGCGGGAGCGGTGACCAGCGTGCGAGCGGCCATCGACCCAGGAGGGCCATCGCGATGGGGTGGTTCAAGACGCCGGACATGCATACTGAAGCCATAGAGTTTCCCGTTCAGTAGAACCCGTGGACTGCTGGGACGATCTTGTCGCAGCGCATTCGAGCACGAAGTGACTGCGCGAGAACGTTGCGTATCTGTGGCTCGCTAGGCGGGGCCTGACGCGCAGTCTCTGAGCAATACTTGGAAAGCTACAAGCTCAGGATTGAATCCGCCCCAGATATTGCCCTGACGCGTCGTCACGTTGGTTTGCGCCAGCCACCCGCCCCAGATCGGCGCAACGGAAATTGCGACCCCAGATTTAGTGACACCAACCTGCAGGCGTGTCGATGATGCGCAAACGAAAGAGCTGTCCTCCTTGCCGTGGGTGGCCCGTGTCTCCTGCTACCGCTGTCGGCGCCTGGCACTCTCCGAAAATGATTGCTCACACAGGAGCCGGGTAGTCACCTTGAACGACTATCTAGTATTCCTGGAACGACATGCCCGTATTTGGGCGGACGCCAGCTGGCGGATCAGCGACAACAAAACGGCGTCATCTCGGCCATCAGGGTGTGAAGGGAACTTTCAGCCAGCTCGGGTTGTCGATGTTTCTGACGTTCTGGTAGCGTTTATATTTAGCGCCCGACAACGGCGCTCTCCGGCACGGTGGCTGCCAACGTGGGGGTTGCCGTCGCCCCCGTACCGGCAAAAGCGGCGGGTCAATTCCTTGTCGAGTTCGTCGAGCACGATGTTGCTCCGCTGCCAACGGCAGGAGATGGCCGAGATGAAGCCGACATTCGTTCGCGATCGGATGGAACGCGTCCTATCGCATCGACGGGCGTTGGTTCGTCTACTCCGATTGGGAAGCCTGTCAGGTTACTACCATCCTCGGATACCCGACAGACCACATACTCCAAGCTGTTTAGCCCAAAAAGTCCAAACATGTTGGCTAGTCGTAGTGATCAATGACGGGTCCTTGACCCCGACTCTGAAGGGAATGATTTGCATTGCACCAGTCGCTGGCGATTCGGTGAGAGGTTGCCGAGTGCCGGCGATGTCGAGCCCATCTGTTGTGAGGCGCGAATCGGCGCTGGATCTGGGATCCGAGGTTGGAGCCCAAGAGCAGGGGGTTTCGTGTCAGGCATGAATATCCAGAATATTGCCACCGCCATCAGACCCACTGTGGTCAAACTTAGGAAGCCGGCCGCATGGCCGAATTCCTCGACAACGACCCCCGACATCGAAGCGCTGAGCGAGGCCCCAATGCCGGAAAAAGTACCTACGAGGCCCTGTGCCAGGTTAAATCGGCCGGTCCCTTTCGCGAGGTCGGCAATGACCAGCATCGTCAACACCCCCAGTGTAGCTCCGCTTAGTCCGTCCATCATTTGGATGACAACGAGCAACACCGGATCTGTAGTCAACGCAAACAACGCTGCGCGAACCGGTACGACACCGAGGCCGATAAGGAGAAGGGGACGACGCCCGCAAGCGTTGGCAGTGCGTCCTACCCACGGCGCCAGCAAGGCAACGATGACCTGCGGGGCCACGATCAACACTGCCATGACGAGTGAGGACCAACGCCCTTCGGCGTGCACCAAAGTTTCCCCGATCAGCGGCAGCATAGAGGCATTCGCGACCTGGAACAGAAGAAGGCAAATGGCAAAGATTACAAGACGACGGTCTTGCAAGAGAACGCCGCGGTTGGCCCTCTGAGGGCGTGTAGGATGGAGGTCGGCGGCGCAACAGGACCTGCTGAAATGAATGTCGTCAGCGCGTATCCTGACGACCGCCAAGAGCGCCGGGATCCCGAATGCAGCGGTCAGGAGAAAGATATCGCTCGTGGACAGGAGATAGCCGACAGCACCCATGAGTCCGGCTGCCGAAAGGCCGCCGATTGAAGCGAAGCGCTGATTGCGACCGAGCCGCTCTGAGAACGCCTCCTGTCCGACCAACCCCAGGCTGATGGCGGCGACCCCGGGGCCTAGGACGCTGCCGGCCGTACCCTGTATGACAGTCGCAGCGAGGACTGACGTGAAATCCGGCCGTAGCCCGAAGATCAATGCCCCCGAAATGATGGCAGCAGTCGTCAGTCCTACTAATATCCGCTTCGATTTGCTGCGGTCGACAAGTTCGCCAGCTGGAACCTGAGTCAATAGACCAGTGACTCCGCCGGCAGTCAGGACGAGTCCGATGTTCGCCGGCATCCACCCGCGGTCCGCCAGTTTGACTGCGACGAACGGCCCAAATCCCATCAGCAGAGCGGCAATGGAGAAGTTCAACCAATCAAGCGCGTGTAGGCTTTTGGCATGTGGCATGGGCGCCTGGGCGTTGCGCGATCTACTGAGCATCCCGTGGCTGATTGCGTCGGGTTCATGCTGTCGCGCGAGCCGGGCCGTCCTGTCGCGAGCCTCGCCTGACAGACCCACGCCGGCGCCATCGCGTTCTTTCACCATGCGTTGTCCTGTGGCACTCTACAGTGATCTCCTCGGAGGCGGTCGCGCTGTGCTCACTGTGCCAAGGCGCTGTGTCAGTCCGCGATTCCGAGTACGGTCTTTCCGGGCTTGTTAGGGGCGCGATCCAGCATACGGTGAGCAGTGCTCGCGCCGGCAGGCTCGAGAACGTCGCCAACCGAAAGGTTGAGCATTCCGCGGTTGACCATTGCCGAGATCCTCTCGAGCAAGGCGCGCGTGACGTCAAAGACGAAATCCGTGCGCGCATACCTTTCGACCGGAGATAGGCCTCGTCCGGGGTGCCCATGACGGAGACGATGATCCCGTTCGGGCGCAACGCCTCACAGCCTAGGAGGCAGATGCCGCCTTGGAGGGACTGGCGTATTGCAAGGCGATCCGCTGAAACACCTCCGCCTGGGTCGGATAGCAGTGGATCGTCTCGGCCAAACCTTCGAGCTGTACCTTGCTGGTCATCGCCAGTGTCAACTCGCTGATCATCTCACCGGCATGCGCCGCAACCAGTGTGGCTCCGACGATTTCACCTGTGCCACGACGGGTGTAGATCGCCGCAAACCCCTCTTCTTCACCGTCGATGAAGGCACGTTCGACCTTGGTCAACGCGAGCCGATACTCGTCTATGGCAATCCCCGCTTCGCTGGCCCGGCGCGGTGTCAGGCCGACCTGGGCTACCTCCGGGTCGGTGTAGGTGCAATGCGGAACCACCAGCTCGCGCGCAGGGCGACCTGCTCCATCGAGTGCATTGGCGACGCAAACCCGGGCGGTCGCTATGGCCGCGTGGGTGAATTTTTGCGGGTATGCTACATCACCCGCAGCATAGACGTTGGGGTTGGTTGTGCGTAGGTACTGGTCAACTTCGACGCCGTTTTCGGTTCGGCGCACATTTGCTGCCGCGAGGTTCAAACCTTCGACGTTCGCCTTGCGACCTGTGGCCAGCAATATTGAGTCGTAACGCAATTCGTGTGTGTCGGAAGCGCATTGTACTCTCACGCTGCCATCACCCGCGTGAACAGCCCTAGCGCCCAGATGCAGCCTCACACCCTCTTGTTCGAACCGACGTTGGATCAGCACGCCGACCTCCGGCGTATCAACGGGCAACAGACGCTGGGTGTTGCCGACGAGATCCACCTCACTGCCGAGACGGCGAAAGGCTTGCGCCAATTCGCAGGCGAGCGGGCCGAC
>Ga0123355_10018606_pt1 | contig 11032 bp, 10 predicted proteins | sample TergutEmb28metaG_3_FD_89872 | JGI IMG/M metagenome (GOLD analysis project Ga0123355, IMG submission 89872) | Embiratermes neotenicus P1 segment gut microbial communities from Petit-Saut dam, French Guiana - Emb289 P1 | ecosystem: Host-associated > Arthropoda: Insects > Digestive system > Gut ...
GGGTGGGTGGGTGGGTGTGGGGGTGTGGGTGGGGATGGGGAGAAAGAAAGGAAGGGGGGGGGGGTGGTCAGTGAGAGGCGCTACACTTATAACAAAGGGGTGGGGGGAGGAAGAGAAGTTTACTGCTCTGAAGGTAACCAGGCAGTATCCGATCGTCCTTCTGGTAAAAGTACACTGGTAGCAAATTAAAACTGTGGAAAGTGAAGAAAGTAAAGTGGACGGTTAAGAGTCGGTCGGTTAGGTCTGTTAAGTGAAGGACTGCTTATTGTGGAAACCATAAGAACACATCAAGACACTGCACGTCTTGAAGCTTTCGCGGCGACAGAATTCACAGGTTAAAATACTCTATTATACAACAGATGCACAAATATATAATTCGTAGATATAATTAGAATTATTATTATGTGTACTGAGCAGTCTAGAGAGACATCTCTAGACTGTTCAGTACACACACGCACCACGGGTAAATATGCAGCTATAACACCGACCACGTCCGTATCAACGGACATGATAGAACCATTACTGTAATTTTAGCCAAGCACTGCATACAGCTCACTGATGATGGATCCCTTGTGATCCGAAACATGTTGGAGCAATTTTAAATATTTTTAAATATTTTATAATAATTCTAATTGTACCTATGAACTATATATTTGTGCATCTGTTGGATAATAAAGTATTTTAATCGTCACTGATGCACGGTACAAACGTGAAGAATTCACAGTTTTGGTTCTACCAAGCCACCAGGAACACTCTGAAGATGGGGACGGAGTCAGTCCATGAAACGTCGGAGAAATCTTGACGCAGCTGTCTGTCCGAGAACATTTCATTGACTTCAAGACACTGTGTGAGATCCTTCAGTGTCGAGGGGTACATGTGTGAATTTATTACAGACGATGGTTAAACCAAAGGTGAAGTACTGTTGCGAGACACTGGCACAGGGCAAAAGTTGGCAAAACCGAGAACTTCATGGCCTTTAACTACAGTGCGTTTATTTTGTCGCTCTCCTTAACACCGCAGCTCCTACGGTATACCCCGGATGATGCATGCTTTCTACGCGATGTAACTACCGAGTTCGGTGCGGCGATAAGAGAAAAGCCCTGTAGATGGTTAGGGTCAGAAAAACAAATAATCCGCAACAGAGAAGACAAACTTGGGGTGGAGAATATAGTAGACTAGCATGCATAGTAGAAAGACAACTTTTAACAGCTTGAGGAAGGCGCACTTATCCGAAAACAGCCTGGCATGAAAGCCAAACCTAAAGAAGAACAAGATGATGGAAAGGGGATTTTTTACTCGCTAGGGGCGTCGCTACGTCTACTGTACTTGGAAGGAGTTCAGTCGCCAGAACGGCTTTGTAACTCAAACATCTCAGCTTTATTGAGTTCACTTTTCCGAAGCATACGGACAACGTACAAATGGTTTTCATGAAACTCAACATGAGGCTTAATATGAAAGGTTTCAACTTTATTCTTACTTCGTGTGCCTAAACAAGTTCCTTAAAACACGCCAAATTCTTCTGAATTTGCCACTCATAATCATCAATCGTGGGCCGGGTAGCTCAGTTACTATAGCGACTACAGGCTGGACGTTCCGGGATCGGATCCCAGTGGGGAAGAGATTTTCCGCCTGTCCAGACCGGTCCTAGGGTCCACCCAGCCTCCTGTACAATGTACCTGGTCTTTCCTGGGGATAAAGTGCGGCTGACCACTCACCCCCTTCTAGTGCCGCGGTCATGGAAGAGTAGAGCTATACCTCTACCCATCCTCTGGGCCACACCGAGCTGTAACGGGATCACTTTACCTTTACCTAATCATCAATCATCGTTCTCACTCGTCACCGTATGACATATTTTTCGTTCATTTAATAATACTGTTTTTATTGCATGTGTTCTGTAGCGTCTAGAAAATGGAAAACAGCCAAAAGAACTACTCATTAATAAAACAAATTGCTCTGTTTTACGTACGCAGTCAGCCCAGCTCCGACCTTAAAAAAAAAAAAAAAGAACAGCCAACCAAATCATTTGACTACAAAACATACATACAGTTTTTCAGGAGGTTTGTCAATAGGAGGGACGCACTTGATGTCTATGTAAATCATTGCTAGAATTAGATTAAAAAGACAAATTATTTGAATCTAATCTTTAGTTGTGAGATATAATGCAGACATCAATCAAGTTTTCCAGGAGGTTTGTCAATAGGAGGGATGCACTTGATGTCTGCATGTAAATCATTGCTAGAATTAGATTAAAGACAAATTATTTTAAACTAATCTTTAATTGTGAGATATAATACAGACATAAATCAGTCATAGCAACCTAAACTAAAATGCCGATAACTTACTGAAATATCCTATATTTATATATATTACAAAACTGACGATTATGTATATCTGTCTACATATGGTATGTCTTTTATCTTATGTGCTTGAGTCTCCCTGAAGATGGATTATTTAAGCTGAAATAATTAGGCCAGTGTAAACCATGAGATAACACAAAATACGTTTGTTATATTAATTGCATTTAGTTGGGATTATCTGAATAAAATGATCACACACTTGTGCAAGTTTCTGATAAAGATCGAAGCTAAACTCATATACCTATTCGTCACGTAGGCACAGTACAAGGTCACATTTGATACCGTTCACTTTGCACTTTTTGGTCACCCTTTCTGGTCACTCTAACAAATAACGTTACACCCTTGGGGTGCTATGGGCCGGGTAGCTCAGTCGGTATAGCGACCATGGGCTGGACGGTCCGGGATCGAATCCCAGTGGGAACGAGATTTTCCGCCCGTCCAGACCGGCCCTGGGGCCCACCCAGCCCCCTGTAAAATGGGTACCGGGTCTTTCCCGGGGGTAAAGTGCGGCCGGTGCGTGCTGCTGACCACTCACCCCTTTCTAGTGACGCGGTCACGGAAGAGTAGAGCTATACCTCTACCCACCCTCTGGGCCACACCGGGCCTGTAACGGGATCACTTTACCTTTACCTTTACCCCTCGGGTGCTTCAGCACCTGTTTCACACTCGCTGCGAAAAGCTGTAACAGTGAATTCAACACCACCTTCTGATTTAGTGTACACGTATTTCTTGATCTTCATGTGTATACGAAATGTAAATGATTGTATTTATTCTGTCATAACAATGTTAAGAACAATTCCTTTACGCGAAATCAAAGTCGTGTTTTCAGAAACGTAGATTCCAAGATTTGTAGCCAGGACTCTATCGGTTCTTAATGGTTTGGATTAACAGTCCAAAGTTGCAGATGCAGCGCGAAAACATAGTTGGCTGTCTACCAAATTACGACAGATAACTGAAATTTTCCTTTTCTTATGGCTTAAAAAGCCATAATATTGTAGGCGTTTATACAGTTTCTTCAAGGTCAACAAATAGCTGCTTACGTCTTCTTCCTACTCTTCCCGTCGTTTCTATCTTTCCTTCTACCTTTCCTTTAATAATGTGTTTCAGAAGCCAGTTCCTACACAAGATGTGACCAATCCAGTTATCCTTCCTTTTTTTTGGGGGGGGGGGCATGTAGGGCATTCTTATCCTCCTTGACTTTATGTAATACTTCTTCACTTCTCGCACGATCGGTCCAACTGATCCTTTCAAGGAAGTATAACCTCCGTAACACCAGTAAGCAGCAGCAACCAGAAAACCTTCAGTAACCAAATTAACCTAACTAACCAATTATCCAGTCCCGGCACAAGCAAGAGACTGTCTCACATCCATAACATCCACACCGGCCCTGGCACTCAAACAGCCTCCTATTCAATGGGTACCGTGGTTCGTTTTCGGGGGTAAAGCGGCCGGGGCGTGAAGCTGACCATTCACCTCCACTCAGTGCGGACGACCTCTAATCATTATTTCCCTAACAGCACCGACGTGTTCGTTCCATTGAGAAGGAAGTTCTATCCGTGAGGACAGAACTGGATTCTAAATATTATTTACATTAATTCCAATCTTTGAAGGATTAAGTTTTATTGGGACGCACACAAACCCTTTACATAAGACTCTTGTGTTATAGTCACTCACAATGAACCCTCAACGTTTGTACAGCGCCACAAGAGGGGTAAATTTTGGCAGAAAGGCCACAATAATGACCGAATATGAAAAAAAGTGTAACGAAGTGCCATTAAGTCAGAACATGCTTGGAATTTTACCTTCGCCCCAATATATGCCTTCATGGTGTGTTACCCAAATCAAAATTTGGCTCATAAAAAGAAGATGTATTTTATACTTCCGTTTTTAAAATTGTTGCAATACGTTACATTTATCGCTGTCCTGAGCACCGCGGCTGTCACGGGATGTCCAGACGAATGCGATAAATCTGTCGTGCTCGGTGCGACGATAAAAGAAACAAGCTGCATTATAAGAAACACACAGATACATCATCGTCCCAAGAAAAGCTTGATATGGATTTTAATTCAGTCGGTTCAATGTAGATCGCATCGTTTCCCGACCAACTTCGAGGTCATTTATGTCATTACACTGCCTGTCATATCACCGGATAACTCCTCTGCAAGTGACCTTGTTACGAGTGACATAATTAAATATTAGAACACCTTAAAGCACAGCGGTATCTCTAAGTCGTCCTGCTGTAACACTGACATTTTACCGTCTCAGCGGTCAGTGTATGTACCGCCAGGTTTAACCCTTACCCCGCTAACGTGGAGAATATGGTGAGCTCCTAATAATGCCAACAGATGGGAGGTGGGATTTAATTCGGCGTTTAAAGGGTTAACACCATAAAAACTCCGCATTTCGCCCGCAAAGTGTATTTACGTGCTCCGTGTAATTCTTAAAATAACCATCGTTTCCGCAAACAGCACTCACGGATTTGGCCTTGCAATTGACGCATACAATGATCTCTGTGAGCTACGAACTCTAACTATATATATCCTACGAAGACTCATTTTGCCACAGAGTGAATTTATTTGTTTCGTATAATTTTCACATTAAACAGAATTTTCCTAAAGTGCATTAATCGGTTTGTCTTTCAGATTAAGGTGTAGTGTGTTCTTTGTGAGGTATGAACTGCGATTATATACGTAACTTGAATGTTTATCAGTATTATGGTTTAACATCGTATAACATATGCACGTCTTAGTAAAACAACACGTCGTCGTCTTCGTCGCCACCGCCGCCGCCACGATGGAATTTACTGGTGTTTAAATATAAATGCTTAGATGGTGACGGCAAGAAACAGACAGAGAATTGCAGCGTTGAATCCCCTTGGTTGAAAGATCTAACAACACCGCTTTAGGCTTTCCATTTATAGAAATGTAGTTCAGAATAATTTATTAATTCTACTGAAATAACATAGAAGAGTGATCTTGATCGCGTTCATTCTTGAAGCAAGCTGTAGCTAATTTTACTATTAAATGGCACCGACAGAAAAATGTAATGATTATAATGCGTCTTACTCACTCCATTTTACTCTCAAACTCTCCGTACAGGAAGTTACGGTATCCTAATAGGAAATGTAGCGGTCTTCCTCGGCCCCTCCGGGCAAAAGAGCGAGATACTAACTCGATTACCAAACTACCGCTACCTTTGCAACAATTTCCAGTTCGTCATTCATCCAACCACTCGACGCTATAAAATATTCGTAACATGCGGCTTCCTTACACAAGTCACAGTTTTTCCGACAATATTTGTTGTTATAGAGTCACAGTTGACTGTGTATTTAATAATTATTCCGATAAACTGCACCTCAAATTCTAATTAAAATTTTTATTCTAATACGTAAACAATTTCTACAAACATTTTATTTTCTATATATAACTCATTAACAAATACAATAAATTATGTAACAATTTCTGTAGACCTATACTTAAGCTCTCATGGGCAAATTGCTGTTCTTGTTTGTTTATATAGTTTAGAGCCAAAAATACACTGAAGTTCATTAGTCTCTTGTGTTGTTTGAATGATCCAAATAAGATTGCCTTATTGATACAGCCAGCCCGCGAAAGACACATCCTGACGCCCGTAGGTACATCCAGTATAGCTGCACAGTAATCGATGAATTGCTCAGAATGTCAGCCTGCTTTTAACAGTTTTTTAATATGTCATCTCATTGTGCTAGATACATTAACGAGGGAAATAAATTGCCGTCAACACAAGTACTAAGTGTCATATCTTTAATTTGGCAGTACTATAAAATACATAAAAGGAAACGTGTACAATTACATTAGGTTTCAAAATGAGACCTCAATTTTACAACTTTATAAAATACGTTCTTGTAAATAATCAACTTGACGCACAATTTGTCATGTATGTTTATTTCTATTCTCTACATGTTTCGGGCAGCCATGTGCCCATCGTCAGGAGAATTATTACTCAATGCGACATCTGGTTTATGTCACTCTGTGTCGATGACCATCTGGTATGCAGGTAACCTACACAGAGTGACATAAACCAGATGTCGCATTGATACAATAATTCTCCTGACGATGGGCACATGGCTGCCCGAAACATGTAGAGAATAGAAATAAACATACATGAAAAATTGTGCATCAAGTTGGTTATTTACAAGGATCATAACGGGAAGGACGATCAACAAAACATAAAAGTATAAATTACAAGTTGCTCTATCAAACGATTATACAAGAAAACGTTAAAAATTGATCTGATAGAGCAACCTGTACTCGTATTTTACAAGACTGTAAAACCATTATCTCAGTTCAAAACGTAATAAAGTGTACATAATTTCTTATATCTGGTTTATACTAATGGCCTGAATATGATCTTCTGAGGTCAAAACATTTTGTCAATTAAAGACATAAAACTTACTAGTCGTGTTGATAGCAATTTATTCCCTTCTCCGATCTTAACGTTTAGGTATCACTGGTTGCTTCTGCCAGAACCCAGATTTATTTGGTATTTGTGTCATGTTAACGTTACATCAACTGCATCTTTGAGGAAAATTCTACGAACTTAAAAACTCATATTCAATGAATGAAAATAAGTGGCCAAATTATTGTTATTTAATTTATCCTACAATTAATAGCACTTGTGTGATGTAATCGGAAGGTAAGCGGTTCGAAATTTGACAAAAATTAGTCGTCACAATTTGTTGTTTCTGTACTTCTTTTCTTCAGCGCCTCCACACAAACGCAATATTTTGGTAGTCGCTTGTTCTGTAGTAATCCAGCTGTCCTTCAGTTAATGTACGAAAATTTTGCACAATAGTCCTCAATAAAGTGTGATTATTAGCTTTTTAGGCACGTTATTTGCTTATTCGTATTGGAAACCAATTCATTCAAACTATAGCCAGGGCAGAATATTACGACAAAATTTTACGTGATTCTCCGAAAACAACTCATGTGGGCTTCCTACCACATACTCGTACTTGTTCCAGTTCATGAACTGTAGTAAGCAAGGTTCTACTATGAGTAAGTTATTCAGTTAATGCAGCCTTAGTTAACACCTACTCTACTCACTACCCTGTAAAATATTATATAAACATTAGCTTTAAAAGCACGCCTGATTTATACTACCATTCTTTACTCTTCAGCACGGCAAATTTTAATTTTCGTCTTTAAAAATTCAACAGCAAAACTTATAGTTATGTCACTCCATAAAAAGTAGGACTTGAAGCTGCCGTATATTCCGGAAACCTAGCTATAAAAATGTACCTTAACATAGGTGTTAATGTGTTTTAAATGGACACATGCCATGAATGTGGAGTTGCTGAATGGTGTGTACTATACTAACCGGTTGATTTACACAATGAAATACAGAAAAGAAAACATGCTGGTGGCTGTGAATGGTATAAAGATTATTCGCTCTTGGTAAACAGAATGAAAGTTTGGGAGCGCCGGGCACGGGCCTACTGTGAATGTTTTGTTAGGAATAAGGCACACTCACGTCATCTGCCTAGAGAAAACACGGGAAAATTGCCTTAATCAAGAAAACTGGATACCGGGTTCCGAACCCGGAAAAAAACGAATACGAAGCCAAGAGTTGGGTAACGGTAAGACAAATGCAGTGGGTGGTAAGAGCACGCATGCTCCCGCTGAGTTTTCTCTCATGCACAGATGGAGGTTCGGAAGTGCATCCGCTTGGTAGGAGGCAGATGACTTAATACTGAATGTGCCTTAAATTACCGAATACAAACGGCTTTAGCGACACATAATATCGACAGTGACGGTATTAACCCTTTTGGTGTTGAACGGATAAAAGTCTGCTTTATTTTATTGATTTACTTCAGTGATGACGAATAACCGATCGACATTGCTCGCGTACTGCACGCTGGTAGTCGAGGCGTCCCGGAAGCAAAATAGATCGACAGTGCTAACGCATAACCCACGCTACAACTCGAGACGTCCCAGGCCCAGATCTCAGCCGAAAAATCGGATGACTGGCTTCGTCGCGGTATCCTCTCTCGTTCCTCGACACATGCCAGGTCAGTACCTCAAAATAGGCCACAACTCCGTCCCTCCATACTGCCTCCAATTTATTATTCTCTTCATTAATCACAATGTCATTTTACGTTATTGTGCCTTTGCAACTGACAGCGCCATTACGTAAATACTAAGATAAAAGTGTTACAACTAACACATTTCAAGAGACGATGTGTGTTCGCCCTTCATACTGGCCGACGTTATGGAAAAAGAACGGCACAGAATGTCTAATGTGTTATAATAATATTTATTAACTGCAATTGGGTTGTCAGCCGGTGGCAGTTTTTTTTTTTTACGTGTATACAAAATATGAAATTGGTTACTAATAAATTACTAATACTAATAAATGCTACATACGCAAATTATTCAGCATCAATTTATATGCTTTTAACTGTCGGATAACAAAACATCAATCGCTAACAATTCTAAAAAGTACCTTCTCTTTCCAGCACAACCAGTTTCATATGGAGACATTTATAAGTGACTTTGACCCTGTGATTATTTAAGGCGTGTGAAGGGGGAGTTACTTCTTAACTCCAAGAATTCTTGATCTCGAATGGTTGGTGGCACAAACATTTCCAAACAAGTAATATCAAAATTAGATGAAACACTTGTAAGAAAAGAAGAATGGAAAGAAACAAAGGAAGAAGGCAAGTATGTGAAACATGCATATCGAAACGTGCAACAAGTCGTCAGATCCACTGTTAAAAGAAAATGACGTAGTTACGCAGGTAACAGATGAACTCTGTTCCCATTGTGAACATGCAGAACATTATGTAACGTACTGCATTCATTAAGCAAACAAGGGTCTAATTGGACTAATCATATTTCTTCGTGTAGTTGTGCCCATGTCTAGAGTCCGATTCCTACACAGACCAGTAAGCAACATGTTTATCCGTGGTGAGTCCCCGAAACATGACTGAAAGAAGAGGGACTCTTTCATCTGGGTCCGTCATTGCGCTCTCAAAAGTATTCCACCTTTTTCCACTTTTTATTAACGTTTTCTTGCTACAGAGTGCAGCTGCACCTCTGCTCCTCCAACAAGACGTCACCGTGTGAACCGGTAAAACTTTACATTACTTTTAACATTGTAATAAAATCACTAATTTCGCTAACCGAATGAAACCGTACGGAGGCATTAAAGTGTCAGTAGTCCATTTTAATTTACTGCCATGACAATGTCCCGTGTAAAATGAGTAACACAAATCATTCGTATAATGGAGGCCAACAAGAAGTACCATTTCTCAACTTTATTTTGATAAACAACTCTACATGTTTCGGAGAGACTTATTGTCCATCATCAGGAGTCTTGATACCGTATTCACAGCAACTGGTATTTGTCATACTAGTATGTTGATTGTCTACTAGCGAGGTCGGGATGGGACTGTTTCATCCCTACCTCGCTAGTAGACAGAAACATACTAGTATGACAAATACCAGTTGCTGTGAATACAGTATCAAGACTCCTGATGATGGACAGTAAGTCTGTCCGAAACATATAGATTTGTTTATCAAAATAAAGTCGAGAAATAGTGTATATTGCCGGCTTCCACTATACGAATGTATCACGATGCACGGTCCTCAGAATGTCAAAAGCAATGAAATCAGTCAACTCCTGCTTCGGTTCAAACTCCGTTCTTCAGAAACAGGAGGCCGAAATTTCGGTCACTAGTCCACAACATTGTCTGAATCATTTTATATTAAATAACCATATTGAAGAAGGAAAGGCGAATGTATATTGCAGAATCAATTCCAAGAATCTTCGTGACAGCCTTAACGGAAAGTCTGTCAGCCTCTTCAATGGCAGCTTCGCGCGACCAGCCGGCTGGTGTGTATATTTAAGTTTATGGCCAACAGCACACAATTTGACATAACTGTTCAATGAATTGTCCAGACCGGACGAAAGATTTTTTATTTAAATACTTTCTAGTTACAACTGTTACATAAAATATTGCATCATATGACATGCAATAAACTAAGATAGCATTGCGTAAACCCATGTGAAGCTAAGAATAATGAAGCTTATAACCTTCAGCATCATTTGCCTAAGAATACGACGTTAATGAGATATGTCCACTGATGTGTTCGGAAACCGTAGGTGCACACGCACAAAGGACGTACACTACACATTACGGTGCTGAGATTAATGACTGTTAGGTTTATGTAGTGAAACGACATGTTTGCAGTTTCGGGATTCTTCTACCTTATGGAATGACTGCAGTTGAACAGTGCAAAAGAGCAGTATCGCTACCGGAAATAACAACATAACAACAAAAACCAAATTCTGGCTCAAAAGTTTGAATCCTACAGCTACAGTCCTTTGTGGAAATTGCGGGTAATTTTTACGAATGAAGTACGGCACCTCGTTAAGAAACAGTCATTCTTTAGTAGAAGCACGTAATATAAGACTTTTCTTTACCAAAAACTTCCGTTGCATGCGTCCTATGTAAACTGTAAAAATTTCATTGCTACATGTGGTCGTCAAAAATAGCACACATCATAAACCTAGAGGTTGAAAACTGGACAAGTAAAATGGGCTAAGACGACTTGGAAGACCTTTTACGAGACTACTACACGAGGCTGAAACATGTCTGTTAAGGCCTAACTCGTGATGGATGATGATGATGA
>Ga0123355_10018607_pt1 | contig 11032 bp, 10 predicted proteins | sample TergutEmb28metaG_3_FD_89872 | JGI IMG/M metagenome (GOLD analysis project Ga0123355, IMG submission 89872) | Embiratermes neotenicus P1 segment gut microbial communities from Petit-Saut dam, French Guiana - Emb289 P1 | ecosystem: Host-associated > Arthropoda: Insects > Digestive system > Gut ...
CGGAAACGTCCGAAACGCACCGCCGTCTGGCCGGGTCCGACACGGGTCGACGGCATGATGATGACGCAATCGTCGTAAGGCGTGGCGATTGCCACACCGCCATCGTGGGCAACGATTGTGGCGGCTTTCGGTACGATTGCAAGGCCTTGAAAAGGCTCGACAAATGAAAAACGGGCCGTGGCGGCGGTGATGACATGGGTGACCTCGAGCAATCGCTGTGCCGTGGCACCCGGCGCTGCCGGTCCGGCGATGCTGCCGGTGGCGGCAAGAAAGCGCAGCGTGATGTCGTAGGCGAAGTCGGCAGTGGCCCGAAGCCAGTGCTGACCGCATTCAACCAAAAGCGCCGCCGGCGCTGCGGATGGATCGCCGAAGGCGCCGTAATCGCGCAGCCGTGTCCCCTCGGCGTGGCCGGGATCCCGCATCACGATCTGCGGCATGCCGAGGCGCCGCGCCAGCGTCATCGACTTCTCGTGCAAACCGACGAGCGCCAGGGGCGGAGACGGCGCCGTCATCGAATGGAGGTCGAGCAAGGTATCAACGGTGTCGATGAGCGGCCGCAATTCACGCGCGCGCGCAAGCTCGACGCTGTGCCGCGGTCCGTCGAGCGTCACGGCGTTCCAGACGCGATTGAAGTCCTCGTCGACGCACCGCGAGCGATGCGGCTGACTGTTGTCGAAACGCTGATAAGCCGCGACATTGGCGAACGCCAGGGTGAGCTTGCCCCGCTCCGGGCAAATGCCGGCACGCAAGAGACGGTCGAGCGCGATCGCGCCGCTGACCTCGTTGCCGTGCGTCAATGCCATCACGAGGACATGCGGTCCCGGCGACCCGCCATCGAGGCTCGTAACATAGGGAATGCCGGTATTGCCGTTGCGATAGCGGGTCAGGTCGGGCGGCGTCACCTCGACCATCGGTGCCTTCGGCCGGTTGTTGATCAAGCGTGCATATGTTCAAAAAGCCGCTGCACGAATGTCTCGCACCGCGCAATCTGGTCCAGTGACACAAATTCGTTTGGCTTATGCGCCTGCTCGATCGATCCGGGCCCGCATAAAATGGCCGGGATCGCCGCGGCCTGGAAGAGACCGGCCTCGGCCGTGTAGCTTGCCTTGCCGGTGTCGTTGGCGCCCGACAGCATTTGCGCCAGCTTCACCAACGGATCTTCCGCCGGCACCGATAGTCCGGGCGTATTGTTGATCTCGTGGAAATGAACGGCGCTCGCGGCACTGACGGCGTGCATCTCCGGAACGAGCGTCGCCTCGGTGTAGTCGCGCAGCTCGCGCGCCAGCGCCACGGCGTCGTCAGCCGGGATCGCCCGGATCTCGAAATCGAAAGAGCAGTGGCGCGGCACGATATTGACGGCGGTGCCGCCGCGGATGGTGCCGACGTGGATCGTCGTGTAGGGCGGCACAAAGCCCTCGTCATAGGGGCCGTGGTCGCGTTTGTGCCGCGCCATGCGGCGCAGACGGGCGACGATCTCCGCGGCGGTCTCGACCGCATTGACGCCCTGGTGCGTCAAAGCGGAATGCGCCTCGTGGCCGTGCACCTCGCAGCGCATCGTGAGCTTGCCCTTGTGGGCGATCACCGGTGTCATCGAGGTCGGCTCACCGACGATGCATCCGAGCGGGCGCACCTCCCGGGAGCTCACATCGGCGATGAGGTCGCGCACGCCGGTGCAGCCGACCTCCTCGTCATAGGAGAAAGCGAGATGCAACGGCAGCTTGAGCCTCGCCGCGGCGAAATCGGGAACGCGGCTGAGGGCCACGGCGATAAAGCCCTTCATGTCGGCGCTGCCGCGGGCATAGAGCCTGCGGTCGTTCAGCGTGGCCGTGAACGGGTCAGTGTTCCAGACCTGGCCGTCAACGGGAACAGTGTCGGTATGTCCCGACAGCATCAGGCCGCCGCGATCATCGGGCCCGATCGTGGCAAAGAGATCGGCCTTGCGGCGGTCGCCGTCGAAGTAGAGCTCGCTCGCAACCCCCCAGCCGTCGAGATAGTTGCGAATGAAATCGATGAGGGCGAGGTTGCTCTCCCGGCTCGTCGTGTCGAAACCGATAAGCCGCGCGAGCAGGTCGCGCGCGGACAATTTGGTCATGGGCATGGCGATACTATGCCGGAGCGGGAGCGATGCCGCCAGAGCGGCGGGCCGCGGCGCCGGCGGGCATGCGGCCGCTCGCGACGGATGCGACCGAGATGACGGGACCGCAACCCTAAGGCCGGCCGCGACCGTCGCCGCCGGGTAGGACGGCAATTCCCCCGTACCTGGCGCCGGCGGTTTCATTGAAACCCTCCGGCGCTCAGGCCCGACCGGCCGTCACTGCTACATGAACACGTCGTAGGCGACGTCGGCGATCTGGCCCGTCCTTTGGTCGACCAGCACCATATCCGGTCCGTATCTCACCCACACGAAGCCGGGAGGCGGCGGCGCCAGGCCCATGCCGGCCCAATCGCTGTAGATAAAGGCCGAGCCCAGGAAGATCGACGGCAAAATGCCGCCGACAAAGAAACGGCGATACCCGTAACCCCGCGGCCACACCCAAGGTCTGCCGCGGACGCGATCGAAATAACGTCCGCGATGAAAGAAACGGTTGCCTTGCGCCGGGTGGAAGGTGCCGCGGCCGAATTCCGGCCTGCCGCCGGCCACGGGCGGCCGACCCGGCAGCGGTCGTGTCTGCGCGGGCCGCCCTTGGTACCCGGGCCGACCGGGCATCGGGCGCGCTTCCGCCGGCCGCCCTTGCGGACGGTACTGCGGCTGACCCTGGGCACGCGGCGGTTGACCCGGCATTGGTCGCGCCGGCTGTGCCGGCCTGGCGGCGGGGCGGCCGCCCCCGCCCCCGCCGGGCGGGCGGCCGCCGCCGCCACCTCCGCCCTGGCGGTGTTGCTGCTGCTGTTGTTGTTGTTGGGACGGTTGGGCTATCGACAGCGCGGGTGCCACAAGGACCAAGAGCGCCGCTCCAGACACAACAAGGCGTTTCATTCGGTTACTCCCTGGTTTCAGGCCGGGCTCGACCGGCGCGGCCGGCAATAATTCCTTCACCGGCGGCGGCGCCAGCACGCCGCCATGTTGACAACGTTTCGGGCTCTGTCGCTGTTCCACATCGGGCCGGAGGCGTTGCCAAGCCTGGGTCTCGTGTTTAGGTTGCGTAACAAATGACCGAACCAGCGCCGCTTGCAGCCTTTGCTTGCCGTTCCGAATTAAGTCGGGGACGACGCTATCCGGAGCCGGAGAGTGCGACGCGGACAGTGTTCCAGCGCGACCGCGACCGCGTCATTCACTCAACCGCGTTCCGGCGCCTCCAATACAAGACCCAGGTGTTCGTCTACCATGAGGGGGACCATTACCGCACGCGATTGACCCATTCGCTCGAAGTGGCGCAGATCGCCCGGTCAGTCTCGCGCGCCCTCGGTCTCAATGAGGATCTGGCAGAAGCGCTGGCACTCGCTCATGACCTCGGTCACACCCCTTTCGGTCACGCCGGGGGCGATGCACTCGACGAGGCGATGCGGCCTTATGGCGGGTTTGAACACAACGACCAGACCTTCCGCGTGCTGACGAAGCTCGAGCGGCACTATGCCGAGTTCGACGGCCTGAACCTGACCTGGGAAACATTGGAGGGTGTGGTCAAGCACAACGGGCCGCTGCGCGGTGCGGTGCCGCGCACCATTGCCGCCTATGTTCACGATCATGATCTTGCGCTCGCCACCTATCCGTCCGCCGAGGCGCAGGTGGCAGCCCTGTCCGACGACATCGCTTACAACAATCATGACATCGATGACGGCCTGCGGGCGGGTCTGTTCACCATCGCGGACCTCGCCGACGTGCCGCTGGCAGGGCCGGTGTTTCGCGACACCGCTTCGCGGTATCCGGGGATCGAAGAGGCACGCCTCATTCACGAGGCGATCCGCCGCATGATCGACCGGATGGTGTCGGATCTGATTGCCGAGACGTCGCGCCGGCTGGGAGCGGCCAAGCCCCGGCAGGTCGACGATATTCGCGGTCTGGCCGCGCCCGTGGCGGCGTTCTCGGACACGATGAGGTCCCATGACAAAGCCCTGAAGGCTTTTCTGTTCGACCATATGTACCGGCACTTTCGGGTCAATCGCATGGCATCGAAGGCGCGGCGGGTGGTGTCGGAATTGTTTCAGTTGCTGCTGGCGGAGCCTGACTGTCTGCCGTGCGAGTGGCGTGACGAGGCGGCGGGCCAGTCCAGCGAGATGCGCGCCCGTATCGTCGCCGATTACATCGCCGGCATGACCGATCGCTATGCGCTCGACGAGCATCGCCGTCTTTTTGATCCCGGCGCGACGCCATGAATCTGTTCAGTCATTTCCGTGACAGGATCGAGCATGACATCCTGCCGGCGCTGATCGCCGCGGGCAGGCTGCCGCCCGGTATCGCGACCGGCGGCCTGACCGTCGAGCCGACGCGCGACCCCAGACACGGCGATATCTCGGCAAATGCGGCCCTGGTGATTGCGAAGTCTGCAAACATGATGCCCCGCGACGTGGCTGCTCTTCTCGCCGACCGGTTTCGCGCGGACCCCGATGTCGCGAACGTCGAGGTCGCCGGTCCCGGCTTCGTCAATCTGACCCTGGCGGACGGGTTCTGGCACGCCCGTCTGCGCGAGATCCTGCGCGCCGGGCCCCGTTACGGTGATTGTGGGATCGGCGGCGGCCGCAAGATCAATGTCGAGTTCGTTTCCGCCAATCCGACCGGGCCGATGCATGTCGGTCACGGGCGCGGCGCCGTGGTGGGCGACGCACTCGCATCCCTCCTGCAAAAGGCCGGGTTCAACGTGACGCGCGAGTATTACGTCAACGATGCCGGCGCCCAGGTCGACAGCCTCGCGCGCTCGGCCTATCTGCGCTATCGCGAGGCCCTCGGGGAAGACATCGGCGCCATACCGGAAGGCCTCTATCCCGGGGATTACCTGATCGAAGTCGGCGAAACCTTGGCGAGGGCCGACCGCGACACATGGCTCGGCCGGCCGGATTCGGAGTGGCTGCCGCGTTTCCGCGGCAAAGCCGTCGAGATGATGCTTCAGGCGATCCGTGCCGACCTCGCGCTTTTGGGCATCCGCTTCGACACGTTCACTTTCGAGCGGCGCGACATCGTCGCCAAGGGAGAGATCGAGCAGGCGCTCGCCACGCTCGAGGCGGCGGGGCTGGTCTATGTCGGCATGCTGGAGCCGCCCAAGGGCAAGCTCCCCGACGATTGGGAGCCGCGCAACCAGACTTTGTTCAGGTCGACCCGGTTCGGCGACGATGTCGACCGCCCGCTCAGGAAGTCGGACGGCTCCTGGACCTATTTTGCCGCCGACATCGCCTATCACCTCGACAAATTCCGCCGCGGCTTCGCCGACATGATCGATGTCTGGGGCGCCGATCACGGCGGCTACGTCAAGCGCATGAAGGCGGCGGTGACGGCGCTGACAGGCGGGCAGGGAACGCTCGACGTCAAGCTGTGCCAGCTGGTCTCGTTGTTCGACCGCGGCGAGCCCGTGCGCATGTCGAAGCGCGCCGGCACCTTTGTCACCCTGCGGGAGGTGGTCGAACAGGTCGGCAAGGACGTGTTCCGCTTCGTCATGCTGACGCGGCGCAACGATCAGACGCTCGATTTCGACTTCGCCAAGGTGGTCGAGCAGTCGAAGGACAATCCGGTTTTCTATGTCCAATATGCCCATGCCCGCGCCCGCTCCGTCCTGCGACTCGCGGGAGCCACGATGCCGCAGCTTGCCTTCGACCCCGAAGCGCTGGCGTCGGCGCCCCTCGAGCGGCTGTCCGACCCGGCGGAATTGGCGCTGATCCGGTGTCTGGCCGGCTGGCCCCGCCTCGTTGAAAGCGCCGCCGCCACCCATGAGCCGCACCGCATCGCATTCTACCTGCAGGAGCTCGCTTCGATCTTCCATGGCTTATGGAATAAAGGTAAGGATGATACGACCTTGCGCTTCATTCTCAGCGACTTGCCCGAGGTGACTTCGGCGCGCCTCGCTCTGGTGCAGGGTGCGGCTTTTGTCATAGCATCGGGCCTCAACGTGTTTGGCGTGACGCCGGCCGAGGAGATGCGTTGATGGCGTTCGACCAGGCTCACCGTTTTGGACATCGGCGGATCTTCGCGAGGCCGTCGCGCCGACGACGCGTCAGGGCCTGGCTGGTTGCCGGATTGTTTCTCGGCTTTGTCGCCCTGACCTGGGCCTGGGCCTTTCAGCGCGGACCAAACCAGGGTGGCTCGGACGTGCCGGTCCTGACCGCCGGCTCCAAGGCGACGCGTGAGAAGCCGAGCGATCCCGGCGGCATGAAGGTCGCCGATATCGATCCGTTGTCCTATGACAGCGGGCGCTCGCCGCCGCGGATCGAGAATATCCTGCCCGAGCCGGAAAAGCCTTTGCCGCAGCCGGTTCCTGAGCGCCATGCGGCGACGGGGGCGGCGGCGCCCCTTGCAAATGCCGTCGCGACGGCACCCCCCGGGATTGCCGGTCCGCCGGCTGCGGCGCGCCCGAGCCCGGATCCCGCACCGGCGCTGCCCCTGACCAGGAAGCCGGTGACCAGCCCGATCACCGCGGCGCTGCCAAGCCCGGCGCCGGCGGCGCGCGCCCAACACGGCTCAAGGCGGCCCGCCGATCGGGTTGAAACGAAGCGGAAGCCGGCCAATCCCGGCGGCTATCGCCTGCAGCTCGCCTCCTTGCGCTCCAGCCGCGATGCGGCGGCGGTCGAAGCCAGGCTCAAGCGCAGCTATGGCGATGTGCTGGGATTGGTGGGTTTTTCGATCGTCCCGGTCAATTTCGGCGACCGCGGTTTTTACTATCGGGTGATGGCGGGTCCGATGTCGCAGAATTCCGCAGCGCAGCTCTGCGATACGCTGCGCCGGCGCGGCGCCGCGTGCCTCGTTGCCAGACCGTGATCCGCCGCGGGCAGCCATCTTTGGCTGCGCCGGAGCAAGGCTGCTCGAAGCCGAGCGGGCGTTCTTCAAGGCGTCCGATCCGCTCGGCTTCATCCTGTTCGCCCGCAACTGCATCGATCCGGCGCAAGTGGTCCGGCTGGCGGCCGATCTGCGCGACGCGGTCGGGCGCGCCGACGCGCCGATACTGGTCGACCAGGAGGGCGGGCGGGTGGCGCGGCTTGGGCCGCCGCATTGGCCGGCATATCCGCCGCCGCGACGGATCGCTGCGCTCGGCGGCGACGCGGCGGCGGCGGCTGCCTATTCGGCCGCCCGTCTGATCGCGGACGATCTCGTCCGGCTCGGCATCTCGATCGATTGCTTTCCGCTGCTCGACCTGCGGCTTGCCGGCGCGCACGGCGTGATCGGCGACCGCGCCTGGAGCGGCGATCCGGAAACGGTGGCGCGGCTCTCCCGCGCCGCTTGCGATGGTCTGCTCGAGGGCCAAATATTGCCTGTGATCAAGCACCTTCCCGGACATGGTCGCGCCGCCGTCGACAGTCATCGCAGCCTGCCGCGCGTCACCGCGTCGCGGGCCGATCTGGAGGAGAGCGATTTTTTGCCGTTCCATGCGTTGCGCGACATGCCCTGGGGCATGACCGCTCACATCGTCTACGAGGCTGTCGACCCCGATCTGCCGGCAACGCTGTCGCCGCGCGTGATCGGCGAGGTTATTCGCGGCAGCATCGGTTTTGCCGGCGTGTTGATTACCGACGATCTGTCGATGGGTGCGCTGCGCGGCGGCATCGCCGCGCGCGCCGAGGCGGCGCTCGCGGCGGGCTGCGACCTGGCTCTCCACTGCAACGGTCAAATGGGCGAAATGACAGACGTGGCGAAAGCGACACCTCTCTTGTCGGAGGCCGCCTCCCATCGGCTCGCGGACGCCGAGGCTTGCCGCCCGTCGCCCGCACCCTTCGACCGCGCCGCCGCCGAAGCGCGGTTTCACGAGCTCATGGCGGGCGTGTGATGGGCAGTTACGGCCCCTTGCTGGCGCAGATCTCGGTGCTCGCCCTGCCGCTCGTTTTCGCCATCACGCTCCATGAGGCGGCGCATGGCTTCATTGCCAACAAGCTCGGCGACGATACCGCCAAGCGCGCGGGTCGCGTCAGCTTCAACCCGCTGAAGCACATCGATCCGTTCGGCACGGTGGTGATGCCGATCCTCCTCTACTTTGTCACGCGCGGCTTTGTGTTCGGCTATGCGAAGCCGGTGCCGGTGAATTTCCGGCGCCTGCGGCACCCGCGCATGGACATGGTGTGGGTGGCGATGGCGGGGCCGGGCATCAACATCCTGATGGCGGTCGCCGCGGCGCTCCTGTTCTACGTGCTTCCGGTCATACCCGCCGCGGCGGCGGATTGGGCCCAGGGCAACCTGATCAACGCGGTCTGGATCAACGTCCTTCTGGCCGTCTTCAACATGATCCCGGTGCCGCCTCTTGACGGCGGCCGCGTCGCGGTCGGCCTGCTGCCGGATTTTCTGGCCTTTCCCCTGGCGCGAATCGAGCGTTACGGCATTGCGATCATGGTCGGGATTCTGTTCCTTCTGCCCTGGCTCGGGCGCGAGATCGGAGTCGATCTCGACATTGTCAGAATCATCATATACTGGCCCGCCAAGATGATCGTCCACGGCATCGGCTGGCTGACGGGGGTGTCATGACCGACGCGACGGCGTTCGAAGAGGAAGGGCGGGGGCGTGCGCCCGAGGGCGACGAGCTGGTCGTCGATCTCGACGGCTACGAAGGCCCGCTCGACGTGCTCTTGGCGCTGGCGCGCGAGCAGAAGGTCGATCTCACCAGGATCTCGATTCTGGCGCTGGCCGATCAGTATCTCGTTTTCATTGCCACGGCGCGGCGTCTCAAGCTCGAGGTCGCCGCCGACTATCTCGTGATGGCGGCATGGCTCGCTTATCTGAAGTCGCGGCTGCTGCTGCCCGAGCCGCCCGGCCCGGAACAGCCGACGGGCGACGAGCTGGCTGCGATGCTGACACACCAGCTGCGCCGCCTCGAAGCGATGCGCGGGGCCGCGGCGCGGTTGATGGCGCTTCCGCGGCTCGATCGCGACGTGTTCGGGCGCGGCGCACCCGAGGGTCTGCCGCGCCGCCTGGTCCCGCGCTACGAAGCCACCGTGCTGGAATTGCTGCGCGCCTACGGCGCGCTGCGCCAGCGCAAGGAAAATGCGGTTCTGCGCATCGTGCCACCGGACCTCTACTCGATGGAGGAGGCGCTGGAGCGGCTGCAGCGCATGGTCGGGCGGATGCCGGAATGGCGCAGCCTCGTCAGTTTCCTGCCGGCGGCTCTTGAGCATGGCCTGGTCGAGCGGTCGGCGATTGCGACGACTTTCGCCGCGAGCCTGGAGCTGGCGCGCCTCGGGAAGCTCGAGCTGAGGCAGGATCGCTCGTTCGGGCCCGTTCTTGTCCGCAGCAGACCAGGGGTGACATGACGCCAAGCGACAGCGAAATCACCGACGTCTCCGGCGCAGACGACCGCGCCCAGCAGCTGCGTCTGATCGAGGCGCTGCTCTTTGCCTCGGCGGCGCCGCTCGACGCGGCCACGATCGCGGAACGATTGCCGACGGGAGCCGAGGTTCCGGCGCTCGTTGCCGAGCTCCAAAGCGACTATCGCGGTCGCGGCGTCAATCTGGTGTTTGTTGCCGGCGGCTGGACTTTCCGCACCGCCGCCGATCTCGCCGACAAGCTCGGGCTCGAAAAGGTGGTGCCGCGCAAGTTGTCGCGTGCCGGGATCGAGACGCTGGCAATCATCGCCTATCACCAGCCGGTGACGCGTGCCGAGATCGAAAATATACGCGGCGTCGCGGTGAGCTCGGGCACGCTCGACGTGTTGATGGAAACCGGATGGATTGCGCCCGCCGGCCGGCGCGAGACCCCCGGACGTCCCGCGACCTGGGCCACCACCGACGCGTTCCTCTTGCATTTCGGTCTCTCCGACCGCCGCGATCTGCCGGGCATCGAGGAGCTGAAGGCGACCGGCCTCGTCGGCCCGCCGCCGGCCATGACCGAGATCGCGCAAACGCTGCCCTTCGCACCCGCGGCCGCAGGCGAGGAAGGGGACGCCGATCGGGAGGAGCCGGACGACGACAGCGACGCGCCAGCCCCGCCTGAAGCTTGATGTTCCGAAAAAAGCGCGGTAATTCGCCAAAGAAGCATGAAACGCCGTTAATCTGAGCGCCGGAGCACTTGTCAACAGGGCATGCCGCCCCAAATCCTTCGTTGATTGCGGGCCAGGTGCGGTTCTGCCATTATTCGTCGCCAATGCGGGGGGCGACGTCGGCTCAGGGTTCAATGCTGGATTTTTCGTGGTCGGAGATACTGTTGATCGGAGTGGTGGCGCTGGTCGTCATCGGCCCGAAGGACTTGCCGCGCGTCCTGCGCACAGTGGGTCAATGGATCAGCCGCGCCCGCGCCGTCGCCCGCGAGTTCCAGTATCACGTCGACGAAATGATACGCGACAGCGAGCTCGATGAAGTCCGCAAGACGATGCATGCCGCCGCCACCACGAATCTCGGCACCGTCGTCGGCAACTACATCGACCCGGCCGGCGAGATCGAAAAGAGCCTGTCGGCGCCGGAGCTTCGCGGCGAAACGCCGGCACCGGCGCCGGCGGCCGAGCCGCAGGCGGCGGCCGCGGAGCCGGAACAGCTCGCATTGCCGACGATCGGGGCCCCGCCGGCGACAGCGGCGACGGCGGAGCCGGCTGAAGCGGCGCTATCCGAGGCTCAGGCCGGAACGCACCGCTAACCGAGTGCCAGAATCCAGTGTCCGACGCCAGAGATGACGAGCTCGAAGGCGGCAAGATGCCGCTTTTGGAGCATTTGATCGAGCTGCGCAAGCGGCTCATCTACTCGCTTTTGGCGTTTCTCGTCCTCTTTGCGCCATCCTGGTATTTCAGCAAGACGATCTACCAGTTCCTCGCGGCGCCGCTCGCCCGGATTCTCGCTGAACGCACCAACGGCCACTTCATCTATACCGACCTGACCGAGGCATTCTTCACCAATCTGCGCGTCGCATTCTGGACCGCGATCTGCCTCTCCTTCCCGGTGATCGCAAGCCAGATCTGGATGTTCGTGGCACCGGGCCTCTACA
>Ga0123355_10018608_pt1 | contig 11032 bp, 11 predicted proteins | sample TergutEmb28metaG_3_FD_89872 | JGI IMG/M metagenome (GOLD analysis project Ga0123355, IMG submission 89872) | Embiratermes neotenicus P1 segment gut microbial communities from Petit-Saut dam, French Guiana - Emb289 P1 | ecosystem: Host-associated > Arthropoda: Insects > Digestive system > Gut ...
GCACTATGGCCCTGGGGTCGACTCAGCCTCTAACAGAAATGAGTACCAGGGGTATTTCCTGGGGGTAAAGGCGGCCGGTGCGTAAGGCTGACAACCTTACCACAATCCTGTGCCGCTGTCACGAAATCTGGGAACCTTAACTTCCTGGAACCCTCTGGGCCACTCCTGGCCTGTAATGGGACTGCTTTACCTTTATATATAAATATATAATATTATATAAAACTCTTTTAGCAGAAAATTGTCAGAACCTGAAGATGGCCGCTATAGGCCGAAACATGTAGTTTCTCCTTGCTAATTAACAACATCATTTAGCCATATTTTATAGTTGTGTTTTTTTGGCTGAATTCACCTCACCATATAGTACCAACATACCATTTTATTAGGTTCCTTGCCTGGTGCCACAGTGAAAGAAAGTTATCACCTCTTTTGTTGTTATTGTAGTGAACCAGAGCACCACACATGCATTTTGTGTTCTCATTTACTGAAGTATTGATCTTACACTGTTTTTATGACAAACAGGGATAATCATTACGGTGTCATTCACCCATTTATGCTAGTATTTTGTTTCACTGTATACTTATTATTTATATTAGTTGTTATTCATTAATTTGACCCTCAGATTGCATTATCTTGCCCCTGTCCTCACCAACCATTTCAACAAAGTTCCTAACACATACACATTTGCTTTTCTACACACAGCTCCTGAAATAAATTCACTCATTTTCCAGGGCCCAGTTACCAGACATTAGCAACCAGTTTCATTTTAGCTTCAGTCTAAATGTGAATATGTGTGTATCCAGTAAGTGGTTTGTACATTTTGCCAGTTTTTCTGAAGCCCTCCACCCTTCATACACCTGTACTGAGCCACATATCTATTACAGACACTGCAAAGCTCAGCAGTTGATACAGTGATACAAACAGATTCAAATATTTCTATCATAAAGTACACTAATTATGTTTTATTATGTGCAGAAATTCTACTTACTCAGTTTTGCTGAAAAGGTTCCAGAAGGAATGACCAGAACATTAATTTTGTGGACATCCAAAAACACACTGTCGCACCTTCTGATATTGTTCCATTAGTACAACCTGAAAGATACCAGGAGTATCTCCTAGTAAAAACTGCATGACCAAAGGCTAGATTAAGTGGGGCATGGTAGTCCAGTACCTGCAGGATCTTGTTTAAAATTAAACAGGTATATCTACATTTTCATCCATAGTTCCAATCCTCGGTTCTTTCCTGTCACACTCACATTGAAATACCATGTCAGCCTGTGTATTTACTAATTGTTAGAAGGGACTATGTTGTCTGCTTTTAATAAACAAATACATAAAGGAATAAATAACTTTATAATTTATAGAAAAACCACAAATAAAAACGACACAGAAAAGTTGCAGAAGGATCTGGACACCTTGGGGGAATGGGTGGTAGAAAATGGGATGAAAATAAATCCAGGTAAAAGTAAGGCAATAAGATTTACGAGAGCTCGAGTTAAAAATCCACTGGGTTACTGTCTTGGTGACCAAAAAATTCTAGAAGCGAGGAGTTGTAAATACTTGGGAATAATCTTATGAAGCGATTTAAACTGGGTGGACCACGTAAATTACACACTGCAAAAAGCCTGGGAGGCAATTCACTTTGTAATGCGTGTTCTCAAAAAAAGAAATAGGTATACAAAAAGTTTAGCCCACATGTCATTGGTATGTCCTATTCTTGAATATGGGTCTTCATGCTAGGATCCATGCATAGAAGGACAGATAAATGCATTAAACTGAGTACAGAAGACAGCTGCTCAATTTACAAATCATATGAAGGATTGTGAATGGGAAACCTTGACTCAGTGTAGGACAATAGCATGCTTATGTGCACTTTTTAAAGCATACTCTGGGGAACGGGCTTGTAAAGCTCTATAGGACAGGTTGAGAAGGCCTTAATATTTGAGTAGGGTAGTTCATGTTCAGAAAATTAGGGGCAGGAAGCAGAGAACAGATATTGGGAAGTATTCCTTTGTAAATAGGACCATTAAAAACTGGAACCAACTACCTGCAGAAGCGTTAGGGACTTTCCCTTGTAAAACTAAGTTTTTTAGAAACAGAGTGAGGAAAGCAATTACAAATGGGGTGAAATGAAAGGAATAGAAGTGTGGCGAAAATCATCTAAAAGTGCAGTGAAGTGAAGGGAAGTGAGGTGAAGTGTAGTGATGTGAGGTGAAATGGAGCACGAGGAAATTTAAATGGGGTTAAGCCAAATGAGAGGGTAGTGAAGTGTAGTTGGGAGAAGTTTAAATGAGAGGAAGTGAAGTGTCAACAAGTGTAGTGAAGTGGACTTGAGTGTAACTGGGTGAAGTGTAGTGAAGGTCTTAGTAACAGGGTGTATGACAATATTAAAAGATATATAGATCATATGAAGTTCGCTGCTTATATGGCTTTATCATTTATCACATTCTTTCATTGGGTTCCATTTTTTCATCATTGTGTATATGGTTGTATGTTTTGTATGCTTTTGTTTAATTTTGTAAATTATGTATTTTTATTGTTATGTTTATGTATTCTTATTGTTACATATGTTCTGTTCTGTATATTCTGTTTTCATCATGTCAACTGGCACTCTTTGGCTATCCTGACTGATGTTTTTCCATGCTTTTTCCTCAGTTGTAAGGCAAATGCCAGGGTACAACTTGCAAAGATGGGGCACGGCCTGCACTCTTCCGAATTACAGTTGTTTATTGTGTTGTTCTATGTATTGTTTGTGTACTGTACTACTGCCACCTGGTGCCAATCCAATTGCAGTTAACAAATATATCATTTCATAAACTGAAACACCCGATTAGTTTGGAAATCGTGTGTTAACATGGCAGTGCTGGGATCACGCGGGGAGATTATTATGAATACTGAAAAAATAACTTCTCGGTCAAGTTAGGCTTGGAATTTTAATTCTATAAGTATGGGAATGCAGAGTTACTACCGAGTAGCTGAAAACTTTCAGTTTTATGTCCTTCCTTCAACATCAGTAGCTCAACAGCCCTGAAGAGGCCTGTGCTTCTTCAATAGTTTTTCCACCATTTTTCTCAGCCTTTGGCTCTCTTTACTTAAGAATTCTACTTGTAGTCGTCTCAGTTCTTAGTGCTTTACTGTTCTTCATTTCTTGAATACTTTTAATGTCCCAAGCCTGTATAGACTCCGAGCATTCCACATTCCCAATTGAAGTGCATGTTTCCTTCTTTCTATCTTAATTCTTTTGTTTGTATTCCCTTCAAATTATCTTAACACAGTATTGTGCAGATATTATGTTCACGTGTGGCTCAATTCTTTACTGTTTATACCAACAGTGTTTCTTTTATTGACAAATTTCAGGAAGCAAGGTACAGAAAGCAAGTATGTAAACAGAACCTAATCAACATTAAAGCAGAATATTTTCCATTCGATCAAGTTTTCCACTGACATTTCAGTGTTATGTACAGAGTGTCCCACTCGCTACCGAACCCAACATTTCTTTAATAATTTTATCACTAATGAGGATATTGCAACGAAATATGAAGTGGACTACAGACACATTCCTCTTCATTTCTCACACAACAAACATACTCCTGTTCAAATTTCGTTGCAATACCTTCATTGGTGTTAGAATTATTAAATTATTAAATAAATGCTGGGTTCGGTAGTGAGTGGGACACACTGTACTTTATATTCATTACAGGAAATTTTACATTTATTTTCATTTTATATTCTTGGTGCTAGAAATATTATCCACATGCACAACTATGATTAATCCACTTTCTGTATCAGATAAATTTTGTTGTGTATATGGGTGTGCGCAGTGATCATATATTGCACTGACAGTGGAATGGTATGTTCCTGACTTTGTTGACCTACTTGTAAAGTATATTCATTAGGATGTTTTTTAACCCTTTGACGCCTAATGACGAGTATAGTGGTCGTACCGCACCGCTAACCTCTAAACGTTGCATTTTATATATTTATTCAACAAATATCAGTACTGAATATTTTAAATACGGTATATACTCTCCGTTTATTTCTCTTCAAAATGCAGTTCGTTTCATAATTCTAATATATTTGGTTCCTGTTTTATTCACATTTTATATACAGTGTGCTAAAATTAAAAAAATAATTCCGGTGCCAAAAGGTTAAGTTATAACCACTCTCTTATATGTGTTTAATGAAGGATAATTTGCACAGTACCTTGTGAAAGCAGAGATCCTCATACTTTGCTCCGCGCTTCATCGCGTGGTATATATAACCAAACAATTTCCCATCAAAATATTTCATCAGCAATGCCTGTAATGTAGAGAGTGGCATTACAATCAGAAGGAACTACCCAAGCCTACTTTTTTATTTATTTAAGACAAATTCTTCCAATTCAAATTTCAACAGGCCTGATACTATTGACAGTATAATTTGAAGTTCATGTGACCGTGCATCGTGATCAATTCTTATAATAAAACCAAATAGATGAACTAATTTCTCCAACTTATTTTTGGAATGAAACTCTACATGTTTCAGACAGTTCCTCTGTCCATCATCAGGAGTTTTTCACTGTACACACAGCAATGGTATATGTCATACACGTTTGCTGACAGCTTGTGAGCAGGATCAGGATGGAACTGCAGTTCCATCCTGATCCTGATGATGGACAGAGGAACTATCCGAAACATGTACAGTTTCATTCCAAAAATAAATTTGAGAAATTAGTGCATCTAGTCCATTTTATTACAAGAACGGCGGTATAATCTTCAGTTTATCTCAGTCATTTATTTACAATAAATTTCCCAATTTTAACTTCAACATGCCTTAAATCTATTGACCATGTGACCATAAGATTACCTCAGCCATAGTAATCGGGTAGCCACATGTAGCCAGCAGCATGTGCATGACAGTGGCACTTCTTGTAAACAGAGTGCTCACACGCACAGCTCGCGTGTACACACTCGGCACCTTCAACAGGGCAAGCTGCTGGATGTCATACTCTCCCATTACCACAGCCACGATTATCAGCACTTCTACCTCCCAAGTCTCCAGCAGGGGACGTGCCAACTCCTGAAGCATATAAATAATCTTCACAGATTAACTGTCACGAAGATGAATGTGCCAGCTGCCATTCCCTTCAGAATACATTGCCCCAGGTTATCTAAAACTATACAAAACTGTAACTCTTCCTGCTGTATATGTATATATACATAAATACACACATACATATATCATACATTCCATGAATCCAGAACATAGGTGTGACTTGGGGGAGGCAAGGGGGGGCAAAACCCCCCCCCCCCCCCCCAATATTCTTTCTACCTAAGAAATTTTTTTGGCAACTGAGTTGAAGACGGGCAAATAAAGAAAACTGGGGTGAGAGTGGAGGAAAGGGGTTAGTACATGATGGATTGATTCAAACCAATCTTCCACCTCTTTCTAATCTGACTCCTTGACTGGACACCTAACACCCATAACACTGGGAAAATGACTCGTGGTCGATTTCCCAGTGTTATGAGCCTAGTTAATGCCAATGATCCGGAATATAGTCCAAGTCACAACAGGATGTGGAATAAGTCACAAAAATACAGAACATATCTAACTACAGTAAAATCTGTGATATCTTGCAATTCCAGGACCAAAGGGTTGCCAAATACAGTAACTTTCCAGATGTTAGAATCTTATAACCACTTTGTATATTACTGTACCTCACCACTGCACAGACAGACCTAACCACTTAATTTTTTGCTTCACATCCTGTCCTCCCTTCCCCTATTGTACTTTCTATTCCCTTGACACAACATGGTATATATACACTGGTAACCTGGAATAAACCCAGATGCCAATAATTAATGGTCGAAAAAATATAGTGCCAGGTGCTCTCATTATGGAGCAGTGAAATGTGATGGGCAGCCTAGTAAATTTCTGGTTGACAGAGCCTTCTGATCATCCGGTGCCAGATATGGCAATGCTTAGTGTATTGCACATTACAATGGTGTAAGTAACTCACATGTGGTATTCATATGCTATTCTATATCCACTGATCACGGTTTTTATGTTACGGGAAGAGCACACAGCCAGAATGTTTGAGAATAGCATGCATGAAAAAGAGGTACATGATCTGTGCCCATGTAAAATATTATTGCATTGATCAAATCAATGAGATTGAGATAGGTTGGAAACGTGGCATGCAAGGAAAATAAGTAACTACATACTGGTTTTGATGAGGAAAACCTGAAGTAAAGGAACAACTGGGAAATTTGGACCATGCCAACAAGTGGGGGAGGGGGGAATGGTACAAATTACCAGGGCCTAGAGGTCTGGAAGGGGACCCAGGGCCCAACTATGTTACATTTGTTTTTGTATTTGTTGGTGGCATCATTACTTGCCAATTGTACAAATTAACCCTTTCAGGCCAAGCCCAATTCACTCTGCAACTGACAGTCTGTCTTTCCAGTTTAGGGTAAAGATTCTTAGCTGGTCCGCTCTGGCTGGGGTGAAACAGAAAAACATTTTTCATGGGGGCCTGTGACCCGAACCTGCTGTCGGCAGCCCTGGACTTAGACATGAATGAGAGAACATTATTAAAATGTATATTCAAGACAAAGGATGAGAGGGCATGGAATGGGTTCAACCAGTTTAAGGCAGGAACTGGAAGCAAGGTGTTATGCACATTGTTAAATTGTTTTCGGTTCCATACAAGGCAAGTTATACCAAGAGACACTACATGATATTTTTAAAGGTACACACTTGACTAAACACCACAGCACAAAATCTTGCAAGGGTATTCCAGGCACTCATTCAAGAGGGAAGTCAGTGGCTAGTTTTTCATTCTCAGCCCCCTCCCTGGCAGACAAAGTCTCACAGAACACACTGGATGGAGGATTGGCAGACTGGACATGGTAGTGGATGAAAAAAATCCCTGTGCCTGCTGGATGTCAAACCCTGACAGTCCTGTCCAGACACTCACTTAAGGTACAGCTGCCTTACATAGACTATGTAAACTCTGCATTTAGAAGGCCGTTCCTGGAAAGAAGTCCAGAGCTTGTTCAATGAAATCTATTCTTTGAATATCTAGTAACTTATCAGAAGAAAAGGCTTCTGCATGATAATATTCAGTTCACAATGATAAATGAGAATACATCAAAATGCCTGAAAATTTAAGAAGGAAGGATGAAATGGTGGTAACCAGTCAGATTTTAATGGTTTTTAAGTGCCAGATAAATACAAAAGAGAAAGCAAGAAACACCCACCATCATAAGACAAAATACAAAAATTTAGACAGCAAGAAAGACATGAGTAGGAACACGAGGAAAAGATGAACCATGAATGCTTAATGAGACAGGCATATTATGATCTTACTCGATGATGCAATTCAGGCTGACAAATGAGCACATGGAAGAGGAAATTAAATTAGCTTTACAAGAAGAGATTGGATCAGTTGTTACAGAAAAATAAGAAGAGAATGGGAAATCCAAATACATTCAGAGGTGCAGTAAATAAGACAGTAACTTAAAAAGGGATCCACATGCTAGTCTCCATGGCCTTCCTTACATGACAGATGTAGCTGAGCACAGCAGCTGGAATCACAAGACATGGAGGAAGTTCCCTCAGTAAGTTTGGGTCAAGGCGGGGTGAAATGGCAGCAGAGAACACCCTCCATCGAAGGTCTTCTGACCCCTCATTCCACAGTGTCAGGAGTCCAGGGTGTGGAACACCTGTGAGCGACAATACACCCAGTCAAACCCACAAATATTGTTATGATGCGCATCTTCTGTACCTTAAAAATTTTAATTGACAGCAATGTCAAGATTATGATCGTCCATGACGTGATACTTTGTAGTTCAGTACACAGTTATCAGAGTTCCAGAGAAACGTTCTGTTTCCATCTTCAGGGAGGAAGATAACAAGTAGCACTGTCTGTCTTCAAGACAGGCAATGGTATTGGGTCTCCTGCAATGTACAATTCATATAGAAGTGGCCAATAAATAAGATGTGTAAGTATATACAAATAAATATATATGTATGTGTGAGGGGTCACTTTACTTCATTTTATGTACAGGGTTTTTCATAAGTCCGTGAAACATTTTAAAAATTCGCAACAAATTAACTACTCAACGGATCATGGTAGTACTTACGCCGATAGAGAGAGAAACTCTCCAAGTTTTTTTTACATATTTCACAGATGCTCATTGTGTCAAACTTTGGTAATACGGCAGACATCGATGCGACAGTCCATCTCGTTCCACACGCGTGTCAGCATATCACGGTCGACCAGAGCCACAGCAGCGGTGATACGGTTGCGAAAATCTGGATATTGGCGGGGAGTGGAGGCACAAAGACAGTGTCCTTCACAAACCTCCAGAAGAAAAAGTCGCACGGGGTTAAATCCGGGGACCGGGGTGGCCACCGCATTAGCGCGTCATCTTCTTTTCCTGTGCGTCCTATCCACCTTTGTGGCAAGTTTCGATTGAGATACCCTCGCACGTCTTTTTAGTGAGTCGGAGAGCCATTTTGTTGAAAGATGTAATCATTACTGTCTTCATTCAACTGTGGCATCAGCCAGTTTTCTAACATGTTTCACGGACTTATGAATAACCCTGTACTTTGAATTGAACAATAAGCAAAATTCAGTTGTCTGACTCTTGCAGTGCAACAACTTAAAATAAGGTCCAGAAGAAAGATAAGAAATCACTGTAGATATAACAGTGCAAAATCCAAGACTTTATTTTCCCTTTTATTTCGTTTAAATCACATCGATATATTTCCACATAATAGCAGATAATCCCGGCATTTATTCCAATATTTTTAAAAATAAATCACAGTCGAACCGGGTTATAATGACACTGGTTAATGGGACACCTCTGTTTTTTGATTTCTCTCCACAATTTGTAATTTTGCATTTATTAATATCTGTTTGTAATTCCAAGTCGCTATCCTCACCTCCTAACCTTTTCCACTGCCTAGGTTGACTCCACTCAGTCTGACTGTTCCGAGGCCATAATTTAAGTTTCCTGATTTTTTTTTTATGGTGACAGGTTGTCGGCCTGTCACCCAACCCCCAGGCACCGGGTACCCATTTTCTTCGCCTTTTACGACCTGCATGGGCTGCAGTGGGATAATTATTTTCGCCGGTCACCGCATGGCGAAAGCCTTCAGTCCTGCCGTTCCTTTATGAGAACCCTGTACAACTTCAAATCGGGTCAAGCTACATCCGTCACTGGTTTTCCTGCTCTGTGTAGCGGTCAGCTGGCAAACATCCGCGACGCAACAAAATAAGGAAATGCTGTTTTGCGGCCAACAAAGGAAATGTCCTTACAAGAGCGAAGCTGTGTCTTGGATTATCGCGGCGGAGCCTACCAGATTATGCGGTGTCACGTCCCAGACGACTAAATCCACTTCTCAAGCCCTTCTACTGGGTAAGGTGTCGGGTTAGCTCAGTCGTTACGGACTAAACGTCCGAGGTATCTTGTTTCGATTACCGGCCGGGGCGAGAGAAATTTTCTCCAAAGTGTCCACACCGGGCTTGAGGCCCACCTAGAATAGTCAGCGGTCAAGCGGTTGGGGAGTGACGGTGACCACTCACACCCATCCAGTGCTAAGGGTAAGAATGCGCGCAGCTATACCTCTGCCCCTCCATTCGACTTCACAGGGACAACTCCATCTGTACATTACAATTGCATCTCTTTAACCTTTTAAAGATTAAGTGAAAATTCTTTCCTATCCAATGCTCCCCGTGTTCCGAAAGAGCATTGCTTTTTGGAAGGTTCCCAGGCTTTGCCCATTTGTCCTGGTAACAGCAACATCTGTGGAATAATATTGACAGTGGAAAATGCAAATATTCGGGTGGGGGGGGGGGACCTGTCCCAGTGCCACTTTTTCCTGTACAAAATCACACATGGACTGACCTGGGATAACTTGAATTATATTTCAATATTCAGTTCGTACCGCGCAGTAAACACACTGTCTCGGTTAAAGAAACCAGTCCATTAGTTCTGTACAGGGAAATACACATTCCGAGAACCATATAAAAGACAGAAATGCATTTTGTGGGCACAACGTGGAATTTGCGAATGTTAAATCTGGTGGTACATCCAGTAGCCACTACGCTTTAAAGGCATCAGTGGTCTCTGCCTCGAGGATTTCCAACCATAAACGACGTGAACGTATGCGGTTTCCCCACGCGGAATGAAGCGTAAGACATCATGTGGAGGAAGAGACGTTAGACAAACATTAAAGTATGAAGTCCAAAGTACGTAAGTGCAAGAATGAAATTCAGACAGCGAGGTTATTGAAACAGGTTTCTAACAGAACCGGCTAGAAGAATGGCGGCACTTGGTCTTTCCCACAGTTCAACTCCCACGCGATGACATGGCAGACTAATAAAGGAGTGGCTAGCCAGTGAGGTCGCAAATGATGCTCACTTGGATTCACCAAGCACTGACTAACCGTCCCTTTTATTGCATCATTCAGCCTTTTAGAGCACAGTGTTTACTTATTACGGGTACCACCAACCTGCTTCAACACCGACACACCGAAAACGACGGCTTAGGTGGTAATGAAGATCATCTACATTCGGAAGGCGTGCGACCTGAATCTTGGCTAGCATACCGAATTTTCCGACGGAGGAATTTAGTGGTCTTCCTCAGACCCTCTAGGCAAATTCCAAGAAGACTCAGTCTTGAAGATGAGGGTACCACGATCTTTCGAAATGTCAGGGACCACCTACCCAACGACACAGCGTCATCACTCCAGTAAAAGGTAAAGTGATCCCGTTACAGGCCCGGTGTGGCCCAGAGGGTGGGTAGAGGTGTAGCTCTACTCTTCCATGACTAGAAGGGGGTGAGTGGTCAGCAGCACGCCCCGGCCGCAATTTACCCTTGGGAAAGACCCGGTACCCATTTTACAGGAGGCTGGGTGGGCCCCAGGGCCGTTCTGGACGGGAGGAAAATCTCGTCCCCACCGGGATTCAATTACGGACCGTCCAGGCCGTAGTCAGTCGCTATACCGACTGAGCTACCGGGCCCACACCATCCCCCCAGTAGAC
>Ga0123355_10018609_pt1 | contig 11031 bp, 3 predicted proteins | sample TergutEmb28metaG_3_FD_89872 | JGI IMG/M metagenome (GOLD analysis project Ga0123355, IMG submission 89872) | Embiratermes neotenicus P1 segment gut microbial communities from Petit-Saut dam, French Guiana - Emb289 P1 | ecosystem: Host-associated > Arthropoda: Insects > Digestive system > Gut ...
GGTCTGGTCAGAGGTTTCGGCTATCTTACTGTTGCAACGCCATATATATATATTCTTCCATCCTTGCTGTCTTTCTTCCCATTACACACACACACACACACACACACACACACACACCACACACACACACACCACACACACACACACATACACACACACACACACACCCCACACACACACACACACACACACACACACACACACACACACACACACTGTATTTGCAATATGACACATAGGATTGTCTTCAAACCACTTTAATAAAAATTACAGTTGACATAACCACAAATAGTTGTATTTCTGATGGGTTCTACATATTTTTAGTACTAAGCCTCATCATGCATTAATGATGTGTGAGGGTACTTTTCCTAGTAAACATTTCTTGTTCCTTTAAGAAATTAATACAGTTCATTCAGTAGTTTTCTTTTTTTGCCAAGAGTTTGACTGGGCCAGTGGCATTTCTTTGTCTAAAGGATTAAAAGATTAAAATCCTCTAAAGAGAGGAGATTATATTCAGATAAAACAATATCAGAACAATGACATTATAATGGACACTATGAAGAAATACATTTTACTGTTTTTTTTATGTGCTAAAATCCTGAGTTATGTTATAGGCTATGCCTGCTGGCCCAATCAAGTAAAGAATATTGTAATACCAATGTAATAGTAACCCTTTATGTTATTTGTACAATAAATATACACCCCCACTTACATATACTGTACATTGCTTTATCTATATATGGTGTCAGTAGTATATAATAGCGCAATGGAAAGTCACAGAACTATGTCCTCTTTGCTGAGGATCCTACAGTACTTCACAGTCTGGAAGAGATATCGTGTTACCCAAATAAAATTACAACAGTGAACATCTCCTTCATTATGCACTGTGCCAAATAGTTCAATCATGCACACAGTCACCATATAAAACCATCTATCCAATATACAATCAACAAAAGTTTATGCTACCTTATCAAAAACTGTAGGTAACAGAAAAAAAATTCATTTGTGATGACCTGCTCATAAGCGTAACAACACTGTTAGTTGGTTTACAGAGCACCAAGGAACAAAATATAATGAAAAACATATCTTGCAATCAGAATGTACACAATTATGGCACTTACTTATAGTCTGTTAAGAAAATTGTGCCAGGGTAGTAAAATCTGATCCATATATTCAGTATTTAATCCCACCTTGTTTCCAAACAACTACATGTTTCTTGCAGTTTTATTTCAAGTTTAAATTATTTATTGAATGCAGAGGTCTTAATTATGGGACACTTAATTCACTCACGTATAACAGAATATAGAGATTCAAGACCCATCACTGAGTATACACCTGAGCCATTTCAATCCACTTCACAACCTAGAGTGAAAGAGGAGATGATGAGTTGTCATGTAGTAGTTTATATATTGTCAGTGTACATGTGATTACATAATTTTAATGCAGTTACATTCCGTTAAATGTAGACTGTGATCCATTGAAACTGACCTCTCCTATGTCACATGTTTGACTGAAATAAATGAACAATAAATTAACCCATTTCTCTTCAACCCCACCTTTGTATTATCCTCCCATCTCGCAGTCTTCAAAATGTTTGCATTCTGAAAGATTCTTGTTGCCTGCTCTCCAATTTTTTTCTAACCCCTCCATCCAAGATATAAATCCAGATCATCCCACCTTGAATTCACTAAACAGTAATACCAGCTGGGCAATGTAAAAGGAAATTGCATAAATTTCTCATCACATAGTATCTGCAGTTATGTACATCATTTAGTCTGAATACCATAAGTAAAATATGGTAACTTTTATTTAGATCATAAACAGACTTTCTGGAACAAAGGGAGAAGGCATCAAAATAAAGGACAATCTGCAGTTGGCTGTTTAGTATGTGGTTTTGTAGGTTATGGTATTGTTCTCTGAGCACTAAACCAAATATACCTATAAGAAATAAAAAAAAAAAAATGAAATGTTGTAGTTATTATAATGTAATTGTATCACCATATTAATGTGATACATCATTGTCTCTTATATGACATTAAAACTCTCTGTTCATTGGCTAATTTGTGTTACTCCTGTACTTGTGGTTTGGGTGAATAAAGGACAAGGTGAAGTTAATATTTTTAGAAAATCTGCAGTTGGTAACTGTATCTTTTGTTACAACAGCCATTATGTGAAGTAATGGTACTAGGACAAAATTCACCATATCAGATAAAGAAGCTGAAATATGAACAAGAGCATGTTTTACATGGAGGTTAAGGCAGATGGGTCACATCATGCTTTTACATCTTCACTGTTTATTTAGCAAAGCCATACACAGAATATAAGCTTCAAATAAAAGCACAAAGATTGCATAATAAATTGGAAAGGATGCGGAAAGAATTAGCTGTGCAGTAATTTGAGGTAATGGCCCACATTTCATTGGGAGCATAGAGGAAAATCATGAGAAAACGCAACAGAATAAAGGGCCTGACTGTCATCCAAACTGGATACCTCACAACCTCCAGTCACAGTATTAAATTTCTGACACCCTGACTTCACGATAAGTTACCGCAATGAAGCATATGTTTCATAATGTCACAAATTTTGAAGTTTTATTCCAGAAACACAGTGTGTTATTCAATTATTGTACTGATTCAAACACTAAAATGTTAAAAAACTTTCCTAACATGTGACCACATTCTTAAATTATATGGTCTTTCTCTGGACGAGCACTGTATGCTGTGTACCAAACAGAATTAACTTTGTTTCATTAAAACAGTGAACATCAAAACAGAATGGTCACAAAGTCATCATAACCTTATGAGTGTTATATTTTGAAGTTCAATGCTTTAATATCAACATGACAGAACAGTATCATGAAATATCTGAAAATATTAGTTTTGTTGCCTTAACTACAGACAAATGTGCACTGGCTACAAGATTGTAGTACCTTATTTAGAATAATACAACATGAAATTGTTCTAATCCTAACCTTGGGTTTTTGCATAAAGAAATAATCCAAATTGTTCACTGTTAGACCATAACAGAGCTGTCATAAATCATCTCTGGCACCAGACTTCAATTATGCATCCCACCATTTAACTTGACAAATTATCCTGCCAGGTTTCAAAGCTTTAGGCCTCTGCAGTAGACATGAGAAATATTGAAGAACGAGACACGCTACTGAATGTTACACTACACTGGCAAGCAACCCTGCTTCATATTCTGAAGGTTCTTGGTTCAAATATCAGCTTGGACACTGATTAGTGTTGTTCCACAATCCCACCAAGCAAATGCTTGAATACAGTGCATCGCCATAATTTATTTTTTGATGGTACATTAAATAAAACTTATACTACAGTCAGTGAAACTATCAAGTAAATGAGAAGTGTATGTTACGTTAGCAGTAATGATAGTTGAACTGTGACAGTGGTGGCCATTTTTCACAGAAGTAGTAATATTCCTTATTCTCTTGTACAAGAAATTCTGAAGGATCATCCAAAAATTATCACTGGGGAATCTTGCAAATTACTGCATATCTTTTCAGTTTCTACATTTGCAGCCAGTAAAGAATAAGGCTTTGTTTTTCTGTGGCTTCTGGATAACAATGTTAGTGCCAATAACAGAACCAGTGCTGATGACACAAAATAAGCAATTCTGGTCAACAGCTCAGGTCAGTCTATATGGGAAACTGTAATTTAATAGTTATAAACATCAGTGACATTGTAAATCATTTCCACTACAGGAAGTGGCAAAAACATAATATTTATAAGATATAATTAGAAATTCTGCATTTTCACCATGCTTTTTTTTTAATCATATACATGAAGAAAGGTCTCACTCAGTATTTGTTACGATACACGTGTTTATCATCTGTGTGCATACAAAGCTTAACAAGTTTTCATCACAAACCTGACAGCTAAATTTCAGTGAATGATGTGTTTTAGATTAAAGAAAACAAAATTTGAAAGCTGTGGATTTTGGAATGTGCTTTTTAGCATATAATTCAAGGATTTTACATTTAGTAATATGTATTAGTGTTGCTCCCATCTTATAAATTTGTGAACCCTGTGTGTTGTTAATACTGATGGTGGGGAATTAAAAATAAAATTTATGTAGGGGAGAGGGGTGTCAGGAACATGAATTCCCTTACAAGATCAGCAAAAATTGGGTTCAGTTTGATGCACCCATTCAAAGATCTTCCAGAAATAAGTAAGGTTTAGTTATGTAATATGTATGTTACAGTGCCAGAGCTTCAGAATCTGAACTCCCTGCATTTCAGCACCATTTTTTTAACTGTTTGCTGACAACTGGTATGATAAGCATCTATGATGTAAGCTTTATGTTCCTGTGACCGTGCATCGTAAGCAAAGCGTGAAGAAAGAATACCAACAAGATGCAACAATATAGATGATTTATTGTCAATTCAGATGTTTAATATTGACTATGGTCTCGACATGTTTCGGGCATCTTTACGCCCATCATCAGGAGAAAAAGACCATTTTTTGCTGGTAGTGTTGGATGTGGCTGGTTGCGGTTCTGTGGTGCTACGTTGTAGGGTGTGAGCACTGTGAAGGTTGCTCCTCGACTGCAGTCATAAAGATGCCCGAAACATGTCGAGACAGTAGCCAATAATAAACATCTGGAATTGACAATAAATCATCTATATTGATGCATCTTGTTGGTAGTCTTTCTTCACGCTATGATGTAAATTAAAAAATAACAGCTCTGCAATACTATAGCAATATACACATGAAGGAACTAAGAAAAATCTTGAAGAAACCATGAAAAATCTTGAAGGAACTAAGGAAAATCTTGAATATCCTAAGGACAGTGAATCCAGGTCTCCAGAATGTGGAATAAAAGACATAAGATCCCCCTACTAAACACACTTACAGCTTTCCATCTTTCCAAGTTGGCAATCATTCAGTTACACAAAATATGTGACAGACTAAAGGAAGAAACAGTTGTATGATGAAGTCCAGTAACTGAACGGTGTTTTAGCTTGTCGGTAACTCATAAGTTTAAATATAAACAATAAGATTCAATTAACAATCTTATAATGTTTTTATAACAAATACACTTATTCTTCAGTCCCCCTACCCCACATTTGGAAGCTCAGGAAGCAAGATAAATTTTTGACACCAACTCTCCTTTATGAAGTCAGTAACAATAAGCCATCTAAATAAAATGAGAAGGATATTTTAATAAACATAGTTACATGCATATCATTTATTATTCTTGATTTCTGTTGCCACTATTGTATATTTATATGCTACAAAACAAAGGCTGCAATGCATATAAGGTATTGGAGATTTACCACTGAGTATTTGGATATTTTCTTATTATACACTACCAAGTATGAGAATATGACTCAGTCTTGCATCACCATAAGTTGCTTGCTTGCTCCACAACATGAAGTTTGTTGGACAGTCATCTCAAAGCATGATTAACATTTTCTATTAACAAATGTTTGTTGATTTCTTGGTACCCATTAAGGTCAACAGAATAGCAAACAATGATAACTTTGATCTTTTTCCATCATCAGCACTCCTGTTTTCATGAGCTTCACAGCTTTTCATGTGATTACATTTCTAGAGTGAATTCTTAAGCTTAGTATCTGTAACAAACCAACAAAATGTCAAATGCTGTGGAAACATATGTATGTTAATTTAGTGCAGTGTCTGGATGACATTACATTTAGAATCGTTCAGCTCTGCACAGTTCATCAAAAAATAAGAGTATAAAAATAAACACAAAGCTGCATAGAGAGGATCTGTTTCTTACCTCAGGTAAAGGAGTGGAGAGGCACGTACTCAACTGGGTCTGTTAAAATGAACAATACTCAACCCCTGGGCAACCAGTACCAGTTCAGCTATCACAATTATATGTACCTAAGTTGAAGGATTTGACAGTATTAATCTTTCACAATATAAACTGGGAGTGGCCATGAAGACCATAAAACTAAGAAAACAGAACTTAAACCAATGAGTGGAAAAAAACCCAACCTACAAAATACTAATTACAGGAAAAAAAAAAAGACATAAAATTGGCATAACGTGTCACGTATCTGCTGCTGTGCCATCTATAAACAAGACAGGCAATGTACATATAACATGACATTGTGGTGCGTTCACATAATATTTATACCTCCTTGGCTATCCTAACTGCCTGATACCATATCACTCGAAGAGAGTGCTTTTATGGCGATTTAGTGTTGCCGGCAACAGTAAAACTTGCTTACATCTCAATGTAAAGTGCCCGATATTTTTGTCTGACGTTCACCAAATCTGCAGTTTCATGACAGATTTTCACAGAAGTCCTGAATATGAAATATCATGGCAATACATCAAGTGGCAGCCGCACTGATATACATATGTATGTGGACAGAAGGATGGACGGATTATATGACAAAAGTGACAGGCACTTTTCGGGACAAAAAAAAATGAAATTACTATTATATAGTGAAACACAAAACCAACCTAAAAATCAATGATTACAGAGGAAACATAAGATTTAGGTAGTAATGGTCAACAAATTTTATAGACATTTCATAATTTTCCAGTGGCCCTACAAACACAACTAAAAGTTGGGTATGTAATAAGAACAGAAGTTGTTTGTTACATTATTCGATATACATACTCAAGCACAGAAGTAGTGCAATTAGGTTGTACTCTTCTCCTAATGTTGTTATGGTAATTAGGTCCAAAGGAATGAGACAGGTGGGACATACATACTGAGCATGTGTGAAATGAATGAAAACCACGTGTAAGATTTTGGTTAGATAACTTTAATGGAAGAGCCCATGTGCCCATGTGGGAGACATAAGCAGGTATAGGATATACAAAAACATGAATCATAAATGAATACAAGATGAACCGGATTGAAGTGATGCATTTGAACCCAATCTTTAAACACTACAAGAGATGTGAAAAACCATGTAACACTAACAAATGCACTATTCTATAATTTATGCATTCTGTCTTTTACATGGCTCCTACATGTTTCAGTGTTATCTTGCCATCTTCAGGGAGCTGGCACCAAAATTTCTTCAAAATATACAGCAATAAAATAGGTCACAATAAGCATAAATACATTATGGTATAAACAGTAACCTACTTTATTGTTCTATGCTTTAAAGAAATTTTGGTGCCAGCTCCCTCAAGATGGAGAGATAATAATGTCAAAACACATAGGAGCTATATGAAACGATAGTAAATAAAAATTATAGACTAGTGCATTTGCTGGTGTTACATAAGTTTTTCACTGCATCAAAGTGCACGGAATATATAATGTAAAACTGAAAAAGGCACTTGCATGTTTTGAAAAGCAGGAATTTCTTGATTCGATGGCAGATTACCAGCTTGTCAAGTAAAGCTATTTGCTATATCGTGAAAGCAGATAATATAAAGAGAGCATGTTGTGATAAAACCAGTTTAAAGAATTTCTTATCATGTTGATCCAACAACACATGACTCTGATGAAGGTCTGTCACTAAAACATATATATATATATATATATATATATATATATATACATATACATATACATACATACATACATACATATACGTGTGTATATATATATATATATATATATATATATATAAAACTGGTTCAGTGCAAGGTATTCAGTGTACAGAAATTCAAGACCAGTTAGCATGTAAAATGACAGTAACTGATACTATACAGGTAAGAACATTACATTAAAAAATGTCTATATCTCTGAAAAATAATGTACAATTTTTAGTTATGGGTATAGAAAATTATATTAAAAAAACTGAATTATAATTAGGAATAATTACACAAAAATTACTGAATGAAGACGTAGGTTGGTTAATGTAATGATATTTTGTAACACAATACATTATATAGTATTAAATTATGATAAACAGAATTTTGGACACCTATGGTTTCTCTTGTTTTATTTGGGTAGCAGAAACTGGGTTGCAATGACATCAGTATGGTGCATTCTCCAGAGATTAAGTCTGCATATGAAGTGAAATGTCAGAAAAAATTCTGTATAACTCACAATGAAGATACATGAAATGAATCATAAATATTTGCTTCAAATTAAAAAATAAAGCCTTGCAATCAGATCAATGATGCATTTAGCCATTAATACAGGGTTATTCAAAATGATTGTCGGGGTTTTAACAACTTGTCATATACAATACACTTGAGATAGGAGTATATGTGTTTTTTTATTTAATAGAACAACACTCCAAGTTTTTGTTACATACCTTACAGGTGCTCTATATGTGCACCCTTTGTGATTCTACAAACATCAACATGATAATCGAGTTCCTTCCAAACTGTTTGTAGCGTGTCAGCGGTGATTATCGATTATCATGTTGATGTTTGTAGAATCACAAAGGGTGCACATATAGAGCACCTGTAAGGTATGTAACAAAAACTGGAGTGTTGTTCTATTGAATAAAAAAACACATATACTCCTATCTCAAGTGTGTTGTGTATGACAAGTTGTTGAAACCCCGACAATCATTTCAAATAACCCTGTACTATAGGAACAGCCTTGCAATGGGATCAGTTGTGTTACAGAGCATTTACCTGTTAACACTATAGGAACAGCCTTGCAAACGGGCCAGTCATGTTACAGAACATTTTGCTATTAACAGAATATGAAAAGGCGATGGAAAATAGAGGTTACAATAAAGACAGAAATTGAGAAACAATTCAAACAGAAAGATCCCACAAAAAGGGTCAGCAGGACAGATCACAATCAAAATATTTTGGGTTACTTAATAACACTGTATTAACTACATATCTTATATAGTGTCAAAAAGTAATACAAACAGCTGAGCTAGGATGACTGAATGGTTTGGAGAGGAAGGTGACATATTTAAAAGCACTTTCCTTCTTAGTATCAAAATATATTTAGTACATAAAACCTTAAAGGAGAAATAACACTCAAGAATAAGAAATGTAAATAAGTCATGTAATAAAAAAAAATATATACTGGGAATAGGAGATGGAACCACATACAGGAGAATCACACTGCAGTCCTGGCACGTAAGTATTACAGATGTGGTTACCATATAAACCAGCAAGAGCACAGAGTAATTTTCATATGTTTGGGTGATTCTTATTATTTTTGTGGAAGGAAACTGTAAAATTATACATTTATGTATACTAGATGGGACTCAGTGTAGGTCTAATATGCAAACAATTTAATACAGAAACAAAGACATTACTTCATTGGTGAATTTATGGTACTGTAGTAACAAGCATGGTGTGACATACAGACAATGAAAAACATATAAACCAATTACAGTAAGCAGAATTAAGATGATTAAAAAAAAAAAAAAACAAAAAACAAAATTAAAAAGGACACAATTACAACCTTAAATAAAAAAAAAAGTTAAGGTGTTAAACCATTACAAGAAAAAAAATAAAATTCAAAATGATATAGTTCAGACACAAATATCATGCGGGAGACAGTTCATCAGTGGCTATATGCATATGTCATGTCATTTTCACACTATTTCTGTGGACATACATAGGTCTCAGATGGCAGCTCAATATCTGATACTGTGCCATCTGAAGAATACAGATCTGAATTCATTCATTGTTTTACTGGAAAAAGGAGGGAAGTAGATAAGATACAGAAGGATAAAGGAGTAAAAGAAAGGTGGTGAAGAATGACAAGAAAGAAAATGTTCACCAATGAATTTCAATAGGCCTTTACCACTATTTCACATGAAACAGGAAAACAAAATCAGAAGAAAGCAGAGCACACATTACAACAAGGCTGACAACCTAGAGGAAAATACAGACAAGTGCAGGAAATGGCTATTCAGAACTTACTGAAAAGAAAAAGCTGGAAAATGGAAGACATGAAATTATGGCATGCAAGAAACATGGAACAATATCTACAGTGACATATACGCAGACTTGGGAAGGAAACATACTGAAAAGAAAACAAATATTCATAAATGAAACTTGAATTCAACTGAGAGGTGATAAGAAAAGGAGACACTTGGCAACACTTCTACATCATCATGTCCAAGACATTCAACAAACCAAGTTATGACCACATTTGCGGTCTACTTGAACTTTCCGACACCTGGTACATCAGTTATCAAAGTAAATCTCATTGTATAATGTCTCGAACCATGGACAGTGAAAGAGAGATTGAAACAACAACACGAATACATGGCAAAGGAGATGTTCTAGTTACACCCACTGAGTGTCGATGGTATCAGACTGTCTCCTTGTGGTTTGCCTGATTAATGAACTGGGAATGGTGTTCTGCCTTGCACTTCCATATAGGCCATATTACATTACACAAGATAACAAACATAATGGTGAAGATAAGCACAAAACACAAGTAACACAGACACTAATGCATTACTGCACAGAAGTAAGTATATTGACATACTGACATACTACAAAATTTTTGACTCAAAGGATGGTAATTTATTAGAAATTGTAACTACACAGTCTTTCTCATAATTTAATAACTTTCTTCAACTCTCTTTATTTTACAGGACGAGATTCAGTAATGTAAAATTTTAAGGTTCACTCTTACTATGATACTATCCGATCAGATTGCTTGCTTCTGTTACTTTCCATTTTAAAGTTAAACAGTTGGTCATTAGTAGAGGATAAATGAAATGAAAAGCTACAGAATTTAGATCCATAATCTGATGAATCAAAATTACCACCGTAATATTCCCTAAATTCAGAATTTGCAACTCTGGTAATTATTATGACAAATTTTACTAGTTAATTTCTGTGAATTCAAGTGAATTATTAATTTACTTGCAGCACAACAATTCATCTGTAGATGCCAGATCTGCCCATTACATGTTTCCCCGTGAAAGAAAGTCATGATTATGTCTATCAACAACTAACACTCTTCAGACTTAAAAACAAATGGTCATACAGTGGGCTACTAAACATGGACCATAAAAGCAGAGTTTTCTAGCATTTAAATGGTCACTTCCCACTCCTCTATACTCAAGACATATATATATGTATATATATATATATATATATATATATATATATATATATATATATATATATA
>Ga0123355_10018610_pt1 | contig 11031 bp, 5 predicted proteins | sample TergutEmb28metaG_3_FD_89872 | JGI IMG/M metagenome (GOLD analysis project Ga0123355, IMG submission 89872) | Embiratermes neotenicus P1 segment gut microbial communities from Petit-Saut dam, French Guiana - Emb289 P1 | ecosystem: Host-associated > Arthropoda: Insects > Digestive system > Gut ...
CTGGCCAATATCTCCGTAACCATTGTACTTTGGATATAGGTGTTTTGGGTTATATCGGTATAGTTTGACCTAAGGAACACTCTCCCGAAGTTAGGTCCTTTCCTCCTGGGACACCCTGTATATTCATCTCTAAAACCCACATTTGTGGAGAAACCTTTATCTACCGTTTCTGACAGGACCCAAAAAAATGATAAATGCAGAAATATGAGTTGGGAGAAAGCATGTAATGTGTCAGACACAAAAGAGAACAAAAGCAAAAAGAAAATTACACATTTTCCATTTAGACCTACCAAAAATACTAGGCAAGTAACAAGTTACTTCAATACTTGTGAGCGAATAACTTATCCAAATAAATTTTTAATTTACAACTGGTAAGATGAAACCTTACATTTCAGACAAAAGAGTGCCAATTCCATGTTCAAAGTATTCTTTTTTAACAGTTTTGTGCATCAGTAAAGATTGGCACTTGTTCAGGCTCACATTTATCTCCCTCTTCCTCTTTTTCACTGCTCCTGTAGCCTTCATCATCATCATCGTCACACAACCTGTTAATGCTGGAAACGCTGCATGTGGCAAGCTATATCGCTCGCTGAGTGCAATAGTAGCACAACACAAAAATTGCCATTTGGAATTAATACCTCGATTAGTACCTCGATTCAGATGGGAAATAAAACAACTACATCCAACAATACCTGCACCCTTGTTAGTTGGAACATATCCTGCTAGATGCCATTACTGTCGGATGTAATTGTTACATTTTTGACCTCAATCGTAGTATTAACTTCTAATGGGCAATTTTTGGATTGTGCCACTACTGCATTCAGTGAATGATATGTCTACAGATAGAAAAGAAATGAATTCAGCACCCTTATCAGCACCTAGCCCAATGAAGTTCCAATCTGAGGCATATAAATGTCAGTCTGTTTCTCACTAGAATTCTTCTCCACTTCTGCAATGATCTTAAATCTTTCATAAGATATTTAGACTTCTTTATGGGGCACAACATGGCAAGCATTACAATGTAGGCCTCACGTACCAGAAATAATAATACGAAAACGGAAATAACCAAAAATATCAACAGAAAGAACCCTAAAGCATAGAACTGTTAAACGCTGAACACGATGTCAGTCAATACAACTGCCACTTCATAACTTAAGCCACCTTTCATCTCAGTTGCTCCACCACCACCACCACCACCACCACCACCACCACTCCACACTTGGCTGAGGTGTGCCCATAACAGTACACAGTGCAGTCAGAATGTGACACCGTTTCTCATCACATTTCCGTGGGTTACACTGAGTTGCCTATCTCTACCTCTGATCCATGCTGTGTATAGGCAGGTTACCCCTACTGTATGCTCCAAAACATAATATTATTTTGCTATTTCTTTTCCAGAAACAATAATTTAAGGAATACTGGGTATCAGAACCAAAAATTCTGAATCACTGATGTGATAAAATGATACTTCAAAGAATGATGCATCTCATATAATTGCACAATATTTACATGAACAATTATATAGGGACCAGAAGTAATGAATAATACTTGCAAGAAAACAGCAAATATGGGAACAACAGATAAAGAGGTTTCAGAGTACCTCGTTATTTACTAATATGTCATCTGTACTGCAGGCAGAAACCAGCGAAAGCACTGTTAGGGTCCTGGAAACTACCAATACTGACATGAAATCAGCTGATTACATACTTGCATACTAATTAAATAATATCATTGAGATATATTCCGCCAATCCACACGGGTGAGCCAGAAAGTAGTAGCACAAAATGACCTTTATTTTCAAGGCACAAATTCCTTTATGCCCTCAGAAACAAACATTACTGGTTCACTGACAAATCATCATGAACCACTTCTTTCACTTGTTGATCACTGATAATTTGATGCCCTCTTAAAGCTTCTCTTGAGTAAATCTATCACATGATGATCAAGAGGTACCAGACCAGGACTATATGGAGGATGTTCCAACACCTCAAAGTTCCAACTGTTGGAGGATATCAACACTGTGGACAGACGTTTGTGGATGGGCAACATCACACAATACACCATTGCACACCCTTTGTCACCATTCCTCAGCAATGTGCGTGAACAGCTACACCCAGCCAGTGTCGGGACATCTTACTGTTATGCCCCTCTCTTGACGGTGCTCCAGAATTAGTCCTTGTGAGAACCAGTAAAGTGTCAGCATCACTTTCCCTACTGAAGGCTATGTTTTCAACTTCTTTTTGCACTGGCAGTGTTGGAGGTCACCATTTCATACTCTGGCATTTCCTCCCTGGCTCTTCACCATGGATCTATTTCTCGTCCCCGGTCAGGATGCGCCTCAAGAATGCCTTACCTTTGTTGCAATACTGATCCAAATGGTTTGGGCACTTTGTCTACAGCTGCATTTATGCTCTTGCGAACTGTTTTGGTACCCTTCTGGCTCATACTTCATTTAGAGTCGAGTCTGTTGTGAATGACTTCATGGGCAGAGCCATGACTATGGTACATGTGAGGAACCACTTCCTCAATAGGCATGTGATTATTTAGAAGCATGGTACAGAATCGTTCAATATTTTCATCAATAGGGAACATGGAGAGGTGTCTACATGGTTCATTCTCAGTGATGCTTTTAAACAGTGGAAGCCAATCACAAACACTACATTCAGTGAAGCACTGTTCCCACAGGAAGCTGAAATTCTACCAGGAAATTAGGTTCCATCTAAACCTGCATACCACATGGTCACCTACACAGAGTGACATACACCAGAGGTCGTATTGATACAACTGACTCTCCTGATGATGAGCACTTGGTTGCTCGAAACATGTAGGGAATTGGAATAAACAAATATGAGAAAAAGAACTGTGTGTCAAGTTGGTTATTTACAAGGATTGTAATAAGATGCACGGTCAATAAAACGTAAAATACATGCTCACATTCAATGACACTCAAACATGACATGTGCCACAGCCTTATTTCAAGCAGGAATCAGTAGTATCATCTAGCAGTCAGTCTGGAAACTATTTGATCACACCATGAATTCACTCACATAGAGCAAATGAGGCACGAAATGCAAAATCCTAGCTCAAACCATGCTTCCTAACTAAGGAAACTCTTTCCTGTTTTTGCTGCACAGTACAAAGAAAACTGTTTCAGTTAAATGCTCTTTTACAGGACTTATCACAAGGTGGGAAAAAAATGTAATTTTTACATCCCCAACACATCAGTCCATGTAATGAATGTGGGTTAATGTGTCAAGAATGATTAAATACTGAAGTGGCTACTGCAGACTTCATAAAAAATTGCAGCTTTAGCATGTTATGGCCCCACTGGTGTTAAAATGACATATCAACTGATCATTTCCTGCACAGATACACATAATATTATTAAAAATAATTTCTCACATTTATACTACAGTTTACAACCTTATACTCTTGACATAAACCCAATGTACTTTAAGAAACAGTACTCAGTATGTCCTCTGCATTTGTTTCCAGTACCTTCTGCAAGTTAATTAATTAAAACTATCACGTCACATTCGGAAAGTGTATTCTGTCAACAATTCAAATAGACCTACAATATTTTTTTTGGGGGGGGGATATCCTAAATGACAGAAAATGCTTGATTTATATAGAAAAAGAATTATGAACACAGAAATAACACAGTTACATACCGATCACATACTCATCAAGGTCATTTGGGAAGCAATGTTACATGTATTTTGTGTTCAAGGGAATGATTATAAACAAGCTCACCCACACAAATTACAAAGGACACTGTCTCAAAATAAAGCACTGTTTGATTATAATACACTTAATTACACACAACACACTGAAACACTGCAGTAGAGTATTTATGATTTGAAATCATATATGATTATGTTTATATATATCCTTCAGATTGTCAGATTTTATAACAATACATGTAGTTAATATAAACTGAGTTAAAGCAAGTACTCAAAGCATTCACATTTGGTATAATACATTTTACAGATCCAAATGATTAGAATTTACTGCCTTTAATTTCACCAGTACTTTTCATTAACATCTTCCTTATTCTGATGAATGATAAAAGTCATACATCTTACCTTGCTTTTGGCAATATTCTCTCCTTCATCCATTTCAAGGTGAAGATCCTCCTCTCCTTCTTCTTCCTCTTCATCATCTTCGTCCTCCATATCTCGATCTTCCTCCAAACGATCTGGAAGCCGATATCCAGCTGCAGCTGGCATTGTGAGTAGTGCAATATCTGGAGGTTCTGGAATACAGTGTAGTCGACATAGTTCTCGAAGCAGAATACCAACTTGATTCAGAACCTGTGAACAAACAAGTATTAATTCCATGTATTTAGTGCAAAGAACACACAGAAATGACATTGCCCTGAAAATCTCAAGACTTCTCGTTAAGAAAAAGCAAGAAAACTGTGGCTAACAAAGCTTCACACCTAAACAGGTCTCAGAACAGGATAAGATAGAACTATTATCTTTAATTACACTTCATTATTTCTGCTCATACAGATAAAATATGACATCCAAATGTGCTCTGTAGATATATATAATGGAAAGTAAAGAACTGTACACATATATGAGGTGTGCAAGAATGCATGTGTAAGTGAAGGCAATACAGTACAGCTTCCCGACACTTCACAACTAATGACACCACCATTGGCACAAAATGCAAAGACAAGTAACAGAACTTGTATCAACAATGAAATTAAAAAAAAATACTAACAGAAGAGGGAATTCAAAATTCAAAAGTTTTTACATACATGGTTGTCTCTGCCTGAAGTATTACTAAGAATTTGGACAGCATTAGTTACACTAGTTTCTTCTGATTCTGCAAACCATACCGGTGGAGTTGAGGGATAGGTTTCCTGCAACACAGCATAAATATTTGCATAACTCCTTGATTTAATGTTCTATGGTTAAATTTGTGACACTGCAAGCAACTCAGATTACAAAGCATCATACTGTCTTGAAAAAGGAATTGGAAAATAATGTGGAAAGAAATTATCATGGCCAAGTTTGAAGGCATAATTCCAACATCTGCCTGTGAAGAATAAGGAAAACCACAACAACCAATCAGGACAGTGAATGTGCTGGACAAGACACAATCGTGGTACCTCCCAAATGCAAATGAGAAGTGTTACTGCTATGGTCAACTTCTACTGTATCAATGGTACCAGTTTATTCTTTATTGGCAGCTTCAGTCATTCTTTTACAGTAAGAGGAAATATGCTGTTATTCTTAAAATCACTAGCATAACTAAATACTACGAATAAACACATATCGCCTGTTATTCTAGAAAAGACAAGCCACCATTAAAGAAAAAGAGAGGTCCTGGTGTCTTCAATCTACATTTGACTGGCTGCTGTTCTAATGAATGTCAGCTGCACACACACAACTTTGGCATCACTCTATCACATAATGCTGCAGCACACAGAAAAGCTGGGACATTCCAATGTTCAGTTTCATGGCTGAATCCAGGATTTAATGTAAGGAATTAATGGGAAACAATAATGACTTTCTCATATAAATACATATTAAAATAAAACAACCCATTCCTCCACACAACTTTATTGATGAAAACATTGAAATAAAATTACATTAGAACATACAGACCAGATGTACATTTATTTATGAATGGTACATACACAGGAAAATGAGTTACATTAGTATTGTTAGTAGTAGTAGTAGTAGTAGTAATGAAAATGTAACAAGTTTACATGCTGAAGAAAATTAAAGAAAGGATGTCCATTTATCTCCAAAATGCATCTCAGAATAATTATGAACTTCAAAGGAAAGTTCCAAGCAGAACCCATCTAGAATATCTCTCAACTATAGACATCCAACTAACAAAATATACACACCCTATTTTGCTATATTTTAACAAGCATGTAAACCCATCAAATAATTTTGATGTTTTATGACCATGAGATTCATCACAGACAATTATGTGTAACAGTGGCTTCAACATACATTTTTTTTAATATTACAATATATTAATTGTATAAGATACCCTGAAGATAGTCAAAGAGATGACAAAACATGATGGTGAACAATAACAACATATGATTAACATGTTTATAAATGTGCATTTGTTGGTTTATCATATAAGTAAATACCATCAAGAACAGTTTCCTGTTACATAGATTTCCAGTTCTTCAGTTTGTTGTTGATGTTGTTGCTGCTGCTTCTGCTTCTGCTGTTGTGAAAAACCTGTTGCTAAGAACACACTCCGCACACATTACATTTGTCAGGAACAATCTGAAAATTTCACACAGTCACTATGTTTGCAATTGTTGGCTCATAAACAGTGACATACAACATGCAGGCATAATTACAATTACCTTAATAACAAATATCACTTACCAAGCTCCAATGGCTTACTAGTTATCACCACAAGAAGTCTATTACCGAATCCAAAATTGTCACTACTCCTGCTGCTGCCTCACATACATTCATGTGTGTTCCACGTGAATATCGTTCATTGTAGAAAATTGAGAGATTAGGTGCTGGGGTATCTTCCCATTGCACACGGTTCACACAGTTTTGTAAAAAACCATTCAGCTGGTTCCAAAGCTTCAATGGTGTGGGGGACACTTCAACAGCCTACTTCCTTCCAAGAAAATAAAAAGTACACTTCTGAGATGGCCATGCTGCCTCTGTGTGTGTGCCCCACATTTCAACTTCATGAACCAGCTGACCAATTTACATGAAATTTCATACGAACTTTATGCCACTGGTGGACATGCCAACGCAATACTTTCTAATTTCCTGCCATCAGTAACAATTTGAAGTGATACCAGTGCAACCGAGTTTCAACTATGGTAACAGACCATGGAAAAATCTGCACATTTTGTTACAGTAATATTTTTGTGCAACATACAACAACATGATAGCTATGCACAAATTCCTTCAGAGGCAAGGTATGTGAAATGTGTTAGAAAGATACTCACGAATATACTGATGCAACAGATATGCAACATTATTTACAAGTTAACAATTCCAATCATGACGATGTGAAACTATGAGATTATACCAGACATATTTGACAAATATAGAATGTGTGCCTCATCAATTCTTCACAAATGTGCAGTTACATAGTAAGAACACTAGTATATGCACAATGTTGAATACATAAGCAAAAAGAAGGCAGAATTTGAGAGTTCTTCTGCTAACAACATTTTGTTTCCTTTATAGGAAAGTAATTAGGCTTATCATATCAACACTGTGCACCCATTTACATTACTATTCCAAAAACGGCAATGAAAAGCAGAAACTGTAAGAATATGTCTCTGACCTCATCAATGATGAAATTAAAACCAGTTCTTCAATCAATTTTAGAAAATTCAAAATACATTTAAATTAAAATGACAATAGCAAAAATAAAAGCATTAATCAATCCTCAGGAAAGATGTTCCTGTACAGAGCTCTTACACTTTCCTCTAAATACAAAGTCCACTTCTGTCAAAAGGCCCAAACTTCAGCTAGTTAAACGCACTGCTTCTTTGTGCATGCAATTAATATGCAAATATATTTCACCACCACATTAACCATCACAAGGACATTTCTGTGTAGTGTCTTAAACATCTTTCTATTCTCTGCATAGTCAACAATACCAATCCAATTTTTTTTTTTAATTTCAAATAAAGTGAAAATATCTCCATTAAATCAGAACAAGTCAAAACTCTATGAGTTATAGACCATGATCTCTTGGCATATGACACCGTGTAGTCTGGTAGAAATCTACAACTGTTTTGAAGTAACATGCCACCTCCATTCCAGAGACTAATCAAATACTTACCAGTCCAAAGATGTCAGTATTCTTCAACCATATAACAAAGGAAGCACAATCCTCCAAAACTGGTAAAAGTCTACCACACCACATACAGTCATGACCAAAAGCCACTATCTTCATAGTCGATGCTGCGAGACACTAATAGCCATATGACCAAGCTCCTTTATACAGCAGCGGACCCTTTAATTGAAGAGGTATTCAAGTAAACACTTTCTTAAAATCACCTTTAATATCTATTACCTACATCTCCAAATTGGCCACATTTCAAGAGGTAATCCCAATTAAACACATTCCTTGTCTGTCCTGTCTTTAACACACATATCCAGTCCACTGCAGGCATCAATAACTAAAACACCAGGAAAGCAGATCTTGCACCCCTGTTATGCAATTTCCTACACTACCCAATTAGAGTATCTTTTTTTCACATCTCTGCACTTTTTGAATTTCGTAGGAGACCATATCTCACACCAACTAAACAATGGATAAAATAAATGCTCTACAATTAGTGTTCTGGAAAGCAAATGAAGATAATAAATTCAATAATAGGTACTTCCTGGTCGTTGCTGTTGTTGTTGTTTCTGTCATATGAAGTACCTTTACTTGCTAATGAATCAAACATTACTGCATTACAACTTCATGTAATGAATTCATCCCTACTGCTTTTTACAGAATGTATTATAACAAAGCAAGATCTCATTGAAAATGCTAATACCTGAACAAAAATTAATTTCTGGAACCACACATTGGTGTCACAGTGAATGGTCAACTGATGAACATAACACATGCATGAATCTGATTCTGGTCATTCAATTCACAGGCATGTTCTTGCTGATATGACTGTGAGACACACTGGCAATACTTGTTCAAGTTTCCTCACACATTTACTGATTTGTACTTACAGACTACCACGTTGACATTTGTATGTATGCTTTGCCACTAGGAGTCACATCACTCATACAAACACAAAACATACAGTTTATTTTGAGTATTTCCATTCCCTCACCCTCATAGAGAATAAACTTCACGGAAAACCCAAGGGACACCAAAAAATTATTCTATAACCAAAAAAAAATATTATAATGGAAGGCTCGAAAAGAATAATCTAAGGAAATACCTTAGAAGTTCAATAATATTCTTCCACTTACCATTTTCTCAGTTGTCATCACGTGTTGTGGACAATATGGAAACTTTCTGAACAAATTCATATACAGTAAAACCTGCGAAGTTGGCCACCCTGTCATAGTTCAAAGGAAATGGCAAATTCTTATGACATTATACACGGTTATTACTCCATAAACTCAGCCACCTGCACATCTTGAATCTTGGAAAAAGTTTCATGTTTAGTGGTATGCTTTATGTATAAGTTCAACATCTCTTTGTTGGCCAACTTAAGTATTTGTATATGGTTTATGTGTCATACTGTAAACAGGCTGCATCCTCACTACCAGTTCCCCACTCAACCTCCACAAGTATGGACAACAGATTGGAATTTCCTAGTAGAAATGCCCCTATAACTGTACATTACTTCCAACCCCTCTTCATTGACAGTGTTTGCTGTAGTGAACCTGCTCTGTATCCTGACCACCTGTCTGCACATGAGGTGTACATTTACACAGGTGACACTTCAACTTTTGTAGTGTCTGATGGTTGTTATCATGCAACATTGAAAGAATTGTTAAACCGTAACACGGGCTGTAAGGGGAAAATGTTAAGCTAGTTGAATATGGAGAAGAAAAGAAATGCTAGCCTTAATTGATAAAGGAGTTAAAAACAAATGTTGGGCAGTTTGGTGTTGCCAAATCAAATGCAGGGAACATAACCAAAAACACGCGTGCAGTACTGAAGGCTTGGAAAGAAAACTGTAATGAAACAAAATGAAAATTGCGAAGAATACGTAATGAGAATGTAAATGCTATAACACTATAAATTGTTCTACAATGTCATTGCATTAATATCCCAATTGCTGGACAGATGCTTCCAACAAAGCCACGGAAATTACACACAGACTTCAGAGAATTTTCAGGCATGCAATGGATGGCTTGAATCGTTCAGGACATGACACAACATTAACATTTCATTCCTATCTGGTGAGCCAGAAGGTGTACAAATAGAAGCAGCTGAAGACAGGACAGCAAAACTGCACTAGGTAACAAATGAATACCCACCACCAAATTAATTTAATGCAGATGAGACAGAGTTGTCAAACCAATGTATGCCAAGAAAAAGCTTGATTCAGAAAGGGGAAAAAATGTAAAGATGTGAAACTATCCATGGAAAGATTAAGTGTTTTTTGAGGTTGTAGTGCCACCAACAAAAAATTAAAGCCTCTAGTCATCAGTAATGCTGCACATCCTCTTGAATTCCAAGAACAAGAGACAGATGACAATCATCTTCCATTTGACCGACATTCCAATACAAAGTGATGAATGATCCAGACAATTTTTGAAGAATGGCTTGAAGACTGAATTGTATGGTAAAAAAAAACAAAATTGAAAAATCTTATTTCTTGTTGACAATGCAACCAGTCATTCTGTGGGATGAGTTAATACAACCGTGAAACTTCTTCCACCAAACATAACATATGAAGTTAACCTTTATGCCAGAAAATCATACAACCCTTAAAATCATGATATTCCCACCAAACATTACAGTACATTGTCACAATGACAGAAACTAATATGTCTGATTTTAACAAATTAATATGAGTGTTACATGCAAGTCAATTGTTAAGAAGTGCTTGGGAATAGATCTGAAGGGAAACAATTGTGCAGAACTTCCAATGAGCAGTATTTCATAACAATTCATTCTGTAACAAGTCCACAGCAAGTTCTCCACATAGTGCAATCTAGTGCTTCCTCTTTTAATTTACAGTATTCACTCTTTTCCCCAAGGCCATTCAGTAGCTTCCATTAAGTCTCTTAGAAGGCAATTCCTACACCAAATGTGACCAATAGTCAGCCTTTCTTCTTTTTATTGTTTGTAGGATATTCCTTTCCTTCGTGACTCCTTGTAATATTTATTCATTTCTCACACGATTGGTCCAGCAAAAAAATGAAGAATGTGAGGAACATACAGAGCTAAACGAAGTGACATGTTGTCTTCCACTGGATGACTTCAGATGCCGGACTGCTGGCTAGAAGTCAGTATTCGGAAGGTCCTGCGACCGACCACCTCGACACAGGTTTTTCTTGGTTTCCCTGTGCCTAAAAGTAAATGCTGAGATGGTTCCCAAGA
>Ga0123355_10018611_pt1 | contig 11031 bp, 5 predicted proteins | sample TergutEmb28metaG_3_FD_89872 | JGI IMG/M metagenome (GOLD analysis project Ga0123355, IMG submission 89872) | Embiratermes neotenicus P1 segment gut microbial communities from Petit-Saut dam, French Guiana - Emb289 P1 | ecosystem: Host-associated > Arthropoda: Insects > Digestive system > Gut ...
CCTTACCCTGCTAACGTGGAGAATAGGGTGAACTTCTAATAATGCCAGCAGATGGCAGATGGGACTTAACTCGGCATTTAACGGGTTAATTAGATATTCTAACGGTTATACGAAATAAACACACCGCCAATTATAAAAGTTTCGCGATTACTTTTAGCAAAACATTATTTCTTTAATTTAAAACACAAGCAAACTTCAAAGTAGCTATTATAGAAATGTACCCACGGATCCCCTGGGAACTGGTCGCGAATCGGAGCGCACTTTGGGAGCCACTGCTATAAACGAAGTTACATGGCCTCATATCTTGAGGGTCTGAGACCATGACCAACAGCTTCGACAGACCTCAACAGACCTTGCAATAGTCATTCTGTTGCACACAGATCCACGAAAACTTCTACTATGTACTGAGAGGAACAAAAATGTCCTTGTATTACGTTAAATATTCATAGGATCTTAACACAGTTCAGATAACAGCAGTTCATTTACATAACACAGTACAGTTTGGTTTATTGACTCACATTAGACAGAGTTGCTCTTAGTAGCTGACAAATGACAATAATCGTCACATGGCCAGTTAAAAGTAGCTTTACAATTTTATTGTTACATAATGTGTTTACTTTGTTATTGTTTCTACGAAAGCCAATAAAACAAAAGTAATGAAATTGAAACTTAGGAGAAAATCGAAAATGAATTACGGAAATGTTTATTACTGAGTGAACTTGTAATGCTATTTTGCTACAAGGGATGTAATTGTAAAGAAGGAACAGAGAGAAATACTGGATGATGCGAGAGAAGAACCAACTGCCTGCTGGCCAATGGAAATAACGGCACGAGGAGCTTCGGAATTTGCACATATTTCCTAGTATTTCATGACATCAAAGAAGTGTGAAAACTGAAATGTACAGGAATTTACTAGAAATATCGTAGTGCGAAAATCAGTATATTATTGAAACCGATCGTAAGGAAATAAAATGTCATAATTTGAGTTTAATACAATATTCGCTTCTTCTTACTTTACGGAACGCCCCCCCCCCCCCTTCCAAGTATTAGCAATATACTTTTACAGGGTGATTTTGGGTGATAACTGGAGGATGAAATTTGAATGGTAGTCTATATTAAGGGAGTACAGGAAATGAAACAACGGAGAAACATCATGCAAGACACACGGCTCTTGATCCGAACACTGAAGCAGTGCGCTCCTTAATTTGAACCAGAATTACCATCCAATCAACAGCAACAATTCAACTGATTCAGCAACTAATTTCTATGTTGGCAATGTTGGTGGGACTTTATGAAAAAGATATACTTAGTTAAGTGCAATTAAAAGCGATTTACTGTAACCCTGTACAGACGAAACGCAGAATGATCTATTTAAAGCCCCAGTCCGTACCGCGCTGTAAACAATTTTCATCTCGGTTATAAAAACCAATCAGTTTATGCTGCAAGTGGCACAAGTTGCTGTTTGTTCTCAGATAAATACAAAACACATAAATACAGTGCAGGCAGAGCGTACAGTTGTTGAATGTTAAACTGTTGGTGCATCACGTAACCAGTAGGCTTTAGACGGTTAAACTATTTAAATCAAGATTACAGGCTTATGGTGCATGACGACGTACATTTTGGCAGACGGTATTAACGTTTCAGAGGAATCTATTATGTATATCTTCTTCTTCTTCTTCTTCTTCGAAACAGGCGCAGCAGGTGCCTCCGAAACTCCGGTGCTTACGACCCATCTATCACGCCACACAGCATCACTCGCATTCTTATGCTAACTGCCGCAAGAACCCCAAACCTGCGAGTTTTTAGAATTTCGCAGATGTAAAATTACGGTCTCCGATCTTCTGAGATGTGAAGCCGCATCACAGTTATTGGTGTCCGACGTTTCGACACAACAAAGTGACTTTATCTTCAAGAGTCGAAATGTCCACATCATTCAACACAAAAGATGAGACTGGCCACTACGGTGACGCAGGCCACATCTTAGAAGAAACAAAAACCTCAGATCTCTTTATATACAAGGAATAATTATCGGCATTCGAGTCAACTTTCCTTCATCCTCTGTATGGGTGTAAAATTGGGCTGTAGTGTTCTAGATAGAGAGATGAGGATATACAGAGAGAGACAGAAATAAAGAAGGTGTTAGGGCAGGACTAAAGGGGGAGGGAAAGAAAATGGAGGAATGAAAGCCATTTCGTGTTTGAGACTGGAAGTGTCCGATTCGGTCAAGATGTCAGAGAAGGCTTTTAAAACACACTTACACTTCACTTTAGTCCTACTCCAGTATGCCATCATCTCTTCAACAGTTCCCCCTCTGCCGCGCTATATGTAGTAGGGGAGAGAGATAGAAGCATGTAGAGGATTCACACTTTGCTGCTGGTTGAAGAAAACTCTCTCGTGTATTTGAGTAAAAAGCTACCGGGAAAGAAGAAAGGGAAACCTGGGTGGAGTAGGTGGGAAGTGTTCTTCCACCTCTTTCAATATAATATGATGGGGTTTCCTGTTTTTATTCCTGCCCAGAATATGGAAGTTGACCTGAGATGACCATCAGAGTGTTGAAAGAAACAACAGAATTTAGGTGTCACTTGAAAATTGAAACTGCGACAGCTGTCGGTTCTTAACAATGTCATATAAGTGAAATGGAAGTGTTGCGTCTTCAACATTTGCACTTGCAGCAGCTCCACTGCCGGCCCAATGCGCATGCTACAAATTAAACCCGTCAGTTCTAAGAACTGCACACATCGAACTACTCTACATTCTCTTCTGCACCAAACACTGCCGCCTCAAAGTAAACGTAGGATCTCCTGAAATTACTTTATACCTAAATTTCCTACCTTCCCTTTCCTAAAGCGAGTATAACCCGGTTATAAGGACATGGGTTTATGCGACACTTCGCCTATAACGACAGATATACTGTGATGCCAATTGATTACTCACTGTTAGCCATAACATGATACTACTCGGTTACAACGACACAAAATATCCAGTCCCTTTCATGACGTCATAACCGAGTTCCACTTTATACAGCCATGCCTTCTTTAGGAATAGTTTTATTGCACCTTACAAATACAATTTTCGAGTCCAGTATTTGTGTCATTAGCACTGATTATTCTGCTGTTCCCCTGCAGCCTTCAAAAACGATTCACATGCACGTAGCTTAGTGCGTGTACTGCCCCTTGCAGTGTGTTTCCTGTAGGTGGTGCGTTTTGTTGTGTTTCTGGTGAAGCTCAAACACTGCTTCAAGGCAGATGTGCGAGAAAACTAAGGGTTTAGACCAGCGTTTCGCAAACTTTTTGCTCGCGGGCCACTTTTAAGGTTTTGAAAAATAACCACGGAACTTCATATCCACGAAATTGCTGTAGGAAGTTATAAAGGAAATGTATCAGATAAAATAATGGCACTGTATATTCAGCTCAAATAGTGACTACGGATTAGCGTGTACGCTGATCTTTAATTCCTGTGTTGCTTTGTTGTATTTCTTTGTAAATGGTACAGTACTGTTGCCTGCTATCTGGCGTACTTCTACAGCGTACCATTCTGCTGTGCAGAAAATACGTCCGATCACTTTAACTTTGGCCTCTATATTTTCTCTGTATGCAGTTTTTCAAAGTTTCTGTCTGGCTGACTAATATCAAGTTTGGAACTCTAATTGCATTGTAAGTTTGCATTTGCCTCCTTTTTATTTCTGTGTTAAACTGTGTTACAACGTGTCTCACGGTGTACGTACCGGCTGCATGTTAACGTTTGTTAATACTCTTATCCGAATCAGAAACATGTTGACTGAGATGTGACTTAAGACGCGCTTAAGTGTCTGTCCTGCACCGTCACAGTACTGACCGCACATGAACTAACATTCAAATTAAGATAAAAAGAGTTTCAAGTCTTCCGGGATGTTACGCAATGTCGATTAGTCAATACTTATCGGTGGTTCGGAGGCACTACGACTCTCCGAAACGTCCTTAACGGTTTATCCGTCTACACGCTGTAAAATCCCAAAATACCTGAATCGTCATCAACCCCGCTGCGGAAACCTCTCTAATCTCACACTAAAAATTAAATTCTGCTCATGTAATTAAATAAGAGAAATGCTGGGAATGAGGAACCGCATCTTCCTCATAACTCCAGAGCAATACTAAATATACAGCCTTAAGAACCGTACTAAGGTGTATATATACTGAGAAAGGTAAAGGTAAATATAACGGTACAGCTATCCCTATACAGGCCTGGGCTGGGCTTTAGGGCTGCAGAAGGATGAGGCTCCCAGCATTTCTAGACAATCAGCACATGAAGGTGGTAAACATGTCAGCTCTACCCACCGGCCTCCTTTACCCCTAGGAGACATCCGTGCTACTGAATTCTGTTAGATACTGAGTCGAACCATAGTGCGGTCAGAAGGATTAAGTCCGTGAGAAACCCCAATAACACACTGAGGCATCGAACCCGCGACTTTCTGGTTTGTAGCGCAGTGCCGCAACCAACTGCGTCAAGGACAAAGTATGGAGCAAATTTCATAATACGTTTGGGTGCTCTCTTATTAGGTCCGCTGTAGGCAACAGGAGAACCAGAACGTTTATGGGTGTATGTACATATGTACATATGTGTAAATTGGTAATACACAGATATTCATTCACTCATTCATTCATTCATCAGGTAGTTTGTCTTTTGACAGGTCCACAGCCCCTTCAAAAGCGAGTTCTCTACAGAGTGCAGCAATCTCGTGCTTCCTCTTCCAATTTCCAGTATCTTCTATTTTCCTTAAGGTTTTCCAGTAGTTGTTTAAGTCTTCTTCCTCGTCTTTACGTCCCCTATATACGTTTTCAGTAAGAATGTTGTAAGGACAGTTCTTACGCAAAGTGTGAGCAACTCAGGTAGCCCTATTACGTTTTACAGTATGTATGATGTTCCTGTGTTCCATGACTCTTTAATACTTCTTCATTTCTCACACGATCGGGCCAACTGACCCTCTCCATCTTTCTCCAGCACCACATTTCATCATTTTCGAAGCAACTAGGATCTATCTTCGGATTTGCCCAAGTTTCTGCACCAGACAAAGCTATTCTTCAAATGTAGCATTTCATTAGTTTCTTCCTCAAATTTAATAAACGACAATACATTCATTTCTAATCATAACACTTTTTCTGCTGTCCTGAATATATTCTAACTTATTTTTCTAAATATTAAAACACTAAAGCTTATAATTTTCAAAAATCACATTCAAAATGCCAGGAAATACGCGAAGTGTCAATGGAAATGTTTGCTGCTTATTTATAACCAAGCATAAAACAAATTATTCCTCGAGATCTGAATAGCAGGCGAGCTAGACTCCGTCTGAAGATAAAACGTCTTACGTTGCTCTACTGCGCAGGTTCCCCAGACCACTATAAGAGCTGTGACGTCAGAGGACCCCTACCCGATTTGTCTCACACTGTACAGTGCAAATCCTACTGTGTAATCAAATTTATTGCCTACTAGGACGTCGAAACATAAACAACAAACAGGATAACAGGTAGGATTTATTCCAATAATTCCTAACACTATATCGCTAACAAAGTTCATACAGGCTAACGTCTGACGTGGCGCTACAAATGAAAAAGTGTCGTATTTATTTCTGGTTATATATAACGACGCTTTCGATATCTCTGATTATACAGCGTCGAATGGTGGATAATTAGTGAACAAAGGTAATATACAACAAAAAGTATTAGCGTAATTTGAGACAGTATGCCGCGATTTACCTGCAGCAGCTCAGTAGAGCCACCAAAGATATCCGGAACTAAAGTTTGTAACACCAAACGCATGCACATGCGCAATGCAAGATACGTTAAAGGCGTAATTACGGAACAGCTGCAGCTGCAGACAAATCGGTGTGTCAGTGACCTGCACTGCCTAACACACCAACCGCCACCCTATTGCTAAGATCATGTCTTGCTTCTGATACTTGTATTGGCAACGAGATGAAAGTGGAGAAGGGGACACGTATTATTGTTTAAATTAAATTAGGCAACACCAGTATATATTTTGGGTTGACGTCGTGTGGTCTGGTAGGGAGGGTGACGGCGTTTCAGGAGGATAGTTGCTTCAGAGCACATTAAGGAAACCCGCAGAAAATTACGAAACGAAAGACAAAAAGAAAAGTAATAACGAAAACATGAAGAGATAAAAATGGAAAGACGCATGCAGTGTGTTCCTGTGAAATGTTGGTACCACCTACCAAACTACACGGAGTCAACCTAGAAGGTGTCCATATGAAACTTCATAGACGTATAAACCTTAAACAACACAAGTTAATTAGTTATTATCAGGAAATGGAAAACGCAAAATTCGCTCGTTGGTAAGCAGCAGGCTGTTCGTACCTTGTCTACACGTAATGCCCATTGTTCGACGCATATGTGATATACAAGATGTTTAGGAGTTCGCTCTATTTCTATCTACAGGCGTTCAGTTTTCATTATACTAATAGATTTGACTTTTTATTGTAGCGGAGACGGGTTGGGTCGGAACGAAGTCTCTTGAACACCGCAGTCACCAGGCCGTCGTACAAAACCCGAACGTCGCAAATAATAGCCAACCAGGACCAGGCCCTCAGTACCAATGATAATAAATACATTTTGAAGGACACAAATGTTACTAGCGACAACTGCAGAAGAGAGGGGAGCCGGAAACACTGCACATACAGCCAGTGCATGTCGTGCACTAGCTCAAGGCGATTACACCCACCGTCAACATCAAGTGGCCACCATAGTCCATCTAGATTTGGCTATAGAATGTGGGCTGTCAAAGGGACCACCAACGCTGTATTATAAATATGGGCCGCAGTCCGTGTTAGAGAACTCAGTATTACGAACTGCATAACGACAGGCCACGATAGCTGATGGAACTGCCGTGACAACAGACCAGTTGAAGTTGGGTTTCACAAAACCATGAAAGAACAACATTTAATAGACGTAGCAATGCCGTAATGGATAAGACGTGCTTTGTTAGTAAGACCCTACTCTTTGAAAACCAGCTAAACTGGTGTGAGCTCAAGGCAATAATAATAGTAGTAATAACAATAACCATCTGTAATATGACAACAATCACCTGAAGACGGGAGCAGACCGAATTCCCGAAACGTCGCTTAAGGCAACTAACGTTAAAAATAAAATTACTAATCACTAATTGTCATGAAACTCTATGCAGTGTGCAAAATAGCACTGTTTTGTTCTTGTGTTATTAAAAATTAAATATAATCTGAGGATCGGCAGCGGTACACAGACCACCATTTGAGACACGCGGCTTACTCCAGTGTCCACGCACATGACCTCGGAAGCAAATTTAGAGTGTGCGCTGCCAGTGTGCGTTAACCAGTTGGGACAACAGAGCCAAAGTTGCAAGAATCTGGGATGGCAAAAAGCAAAAGGCCCAAAAAGAAATCAGCTTAAAGCCCGGACAAGTTGGTTATGTTAACAAGTGTAACTGTCCGGCTGGCCCGGTGGCTCGTTATCTGGGGCTGCCCGAGGAACATCTCGTTTACTGCAAGATGTGAAGTAAACAGCGAGCCCTATTCCCTCACCAGGTGTCAATTTGTTTTAATGGATGTGTATGTGGGGTCGGTCCTGCCTGCCTCCTATAACGACTCCTCATTAAAATCGCAGCAGCGCTGGTTTGTTGTTTGGCTCGCAAGTACAGCACGGACCGTATCCATGTGGAGCATGCTAACTTTAGAGCAACTGCGTCTTTCCGCGAACCCCGCGAAAATCCAGAGAATGGCTAATTTTCGAACATTTAGAGGCCGGGAAATCACTTTGGCCGCCAGAAGAAGGAGCCTCCGTATCACGTGACATATTTCGTCACCATAATGCAAGACAAAATCGCAATACAAAGATGGCTAACAAATACCACACACATGTGGCAACAGTAAAAAACCATAACTGAATTTACGAATAAATTAACAGCAGCTTCGGGGAATGATCGGCAATTTCAGTTCAGAAGCCGTTGCTTTCCCATCTGCTGTCTGTAAACGTAACGATTCAAATACACAGAACTCAAGTTTTTTTTCTTGTTTTGAATGGGTGTGAAACTCGGTCTCTCATACAAATGGAGTTATTTGAGAAGGCTAGGAAAAACTGCATGAAGAGGTGCTTCATGTTCTGTACTCTTCACCAGGATTGTTAGGGTGATAAAATTCAAGAAAAATAGATTGGTAATGCTTGTGGAACGCACGGGACAGAACCGCATATGTTTCTTACTAGAAAACCTTCAACACAAAGACCACTTGTAGGACTCAAGCATAGATGGAAGGATAAAATTATTATGGATGTTACGGGAAAGGATAATAAGGAGTGGACTGGATACAGATGGCTCAACTAGGGACCATAAACGGAGTTTTATGAACACTAATAAACATTTGGGTTCTACACACTTCAGGGAACTTCTCAACTATGTGATCAGCTGTTAACTTCTCAACCAGATCTCCGTTCCAATTAGCAGGCCTGCACCTGCGACTCTCCTCCGCGCAAGATTAACTGTTCCCTGTCAATATCCCCACAGCAGGCATAAGACAACAAAAATGTAAAAAGCAAAGTTATGCCTGTCTTTGCCATGAAGGTATAGCGCCACTCATTTTTAACCTCCGCACTAGACGGAGGTGAGTAGTCAGCTTCAAGCCCCGGCCGCTTTACCCCCAGGGAAGAACCACGCTACGCATTGAGTAGGAGACTGGATGGACCCCATAGCAGATCCGGATGGTTTTCGAAAACAGAAAAATCTCGTGGCCCTGCGTCGATACGAATCCCGAACCGTGCAGCCTGTAACCTGATCAGTATATCGACTAGGCATAAGACAATAAGAGCACATGGATTGTTATTAGTATAACTTGCTAATGACGTTGATCTGAACTGCTTTGGATGCGGTTCAACAATTCCTGCGTGCTGCAAGTGATCGGTTGAGAGTGAAGGAACTCGAGGTAGTCGGATGGGAATTAGAGCGTCCCTTCTATCGTGTCCTCGGGAAAGGCAGGTTTATCGCACAGAAACTGTACAACAGCCAGCAGCAATTGCCGTGATCAGGGCCAGACAACAGGACACTGTACGGACGGTCAGCAATGGCGACAACACGATACCATTTTACGAACCATCTTCGAGGGATTCGATGAGGTTTTCAAATTAGAGGAGCTGAATACTGGACCAAACTGCACCAAACACAACATAATATTTGAGGGGGTTTTCAGTCTCAAGTAACAACGAGTAGCTGTAAGACAATAATTAAAAATCTTAATTTAAAAAATCAGAATTACAATTACGACAATGTTAAAAAAGAAGCCACGTGATACACAACCCGTCAAAAGTAACGTTATTGAATCGAATTACGTGTTGTAACAAACCATCAATCGATATCAACCAGCAGTGGGCCCTAAAAAACACGGTAACAAAATTTTGAGTTCAATAAAAGGACGGGGAAGTTTGATTAGCTAAGTGACTGTCCGATTCTGGAGAAAAAATTCTTCTCCGTGGATTACTTAATCCAGAACGGAGTTAACCAACCTCTCTCTTTCACATTTTTTCCCCGCATTCTCCATTCCGTGGATTACAATTCAATTACAACAATTTTAGCCAACAACTGCACACAGCTTCATTGCAGAAAACAATAATATTATAAAACCACTAATTTCTGCACGTTTCGGGCCTCACTGGTCCAACATTAGAGAGCACAATAAATAGTATAAAGCGACTGTTTAATGCATTGGACTCTTCCTTGTGGAAATGCTGGAAATTCTTCGGCGCAGAACGTACAGTGGACAGAACTGGGTGCTGAATATTACAATTTATCAAAACAATTTTTCATATCTTCAGGAACCCCTTAATATGAATATGATTACAGGTCGGAAAAAGTAAATAGCGCGGATCGCAATTCGAATACTGATACAAATAAATAAATAATTAAAATGATATATCCGCTTACATCGCAGAAAACAAATGCAGCAAATTCTTCCAGTCAGTTGCCCTTTATTCTAAGACTTATTAAATAAAAAACAGCAAAACAAAACAAAGCATACTCGTACTTAGACATCAAAATTCAGTCCACATTCACTTTCATAGAAAATTTAAATTCAATGTGACACTTGGCTTTCTTTCTTTTTTGCACAAAAGTTGAACTCTTGGCTGCAATACCGACCAACACACTCGCAGTTCTCCCTCGACAGACAGCATAAAATGTGTTTCTTTGCTTTTAATTTATTACATGATTTCTCTCGGAAGCCGTTAAGATGTTCTGCGGAAACCTGCTTGGGAAACACTTATCTAGCTTTAAAAACAGTATCTTGATACTTGGGAGTACTTAGCTGTGTTCACGGCGCACTGGTCACTTAACATGAATGGTAAGATGATCAGGGTCGATAAACACACAAAGTCATGAGCAACTATGTCGGCATGCACTTGGATAGACACACACATGAACGTCGCACGATGCCTGGCAGTTCGACGGAGATTCCCAGAGACTACCTTCCAATTAAATCGAAGACCTTACGGATAATATCGAAGCTTACAGCCGGCAGCGTAATTCATCAGACGTAAACATGAATAACATTACCTGAAATGCGAGATATGATATTCTCATGAAAGTGCTGATACAAGTAGTCTTCCACTACCGTAAAGATGGAGGCAGTCAACTATTCCGAAACGTGGGCACCCATAAACCAATCTACATTACGTCATAATACATAAAATTTAAGACTTCGTTTGTTGCATAGTTCAAACAATTAATAATGACGATGTGAATTTATACTGTCATAAAAGACGAGGATTTTAGAACAGCGAATCAGCAGTCATTATGATCACAGCAGAACTCTGCTTCATACAGTCACTACGCTGCTCTCATCCTACTGTTCAACTAACAAGTATCTTCATTAATGCTTCTGTACTAGTCTGAAGTAAAGGGTCAAGCAATCCCTGGACCGGCCCTGAGGGCTCCACGAGGTTGAGGCTCCGAGATTTCAAGACAATCGGCACACGAAGGTGATAAGGTTTTCAGCCATACGCACCGACCGTCTTTACCCCC
>Ga0123355_10018612_pt1 | contig 11030 bp, 11 predicted proteins | sample TergutEmb28metaG_3_FD_89872 | JGI IMG/M metagenome (GOLD analysis project Ga0123355, IMG submission 89872) | Embiratermes neotenicus P1 segment gut microbial communities from Petit-Saut dam, French Guiana - Emb289 P1 | ecosystem: Host-associated > Arthropoda: Insects > Digestive system > Gut ...
ATCCCCTGAGATTGGCTATGTTCAGGGGAGCCCGGGTCAAGCCCGGGATGACGATCGTGTCTGCTAAATCGGCACATTTTTGAAACACGTCAGTATTTCCTATTTCTTAATCCATATGGATTTGCGCACCATCGAAAGTTATGTTCTCTTTTAACTGAGTCGTAACCTCAGCTTGTTCAAACAGAATCTCTTCAGGGGCAATAGCTAAAACATCCTCTTGAGTACTTACGATATTGATGTCTTTCTCCGATTTAAAGTGAATATCCTGATCACTTACAATTTTAATTCCGTCCCCGTCTAATAACTCGATAGACATGCCGTTATTGTTCGTGATAATAAGCGAATCCGGCGTAAATAAAATCTCCTTATGGTATTTATTCATAAGAGACTTGTTATCCGGCTCGACCCGTTCATCAGCAGCGGAAGACTCAAGGTGTGTAGCACTTATAACGTAGCATTCAGCCTCATCTTCTATTGGTACATACATACGCACGTCATCACCTACCTCGGGCATCGCATACCAACCCGTACCATCGGGGCTTGAATACACTGTCGAGTAGGGGAACCATCTGGTACCGCAACCTGCCTTGTTTTCATCATCGTTTATCGAGATTTTTACCATATCCTTTTTCACTTCCAGTATCTTTGAATAAAAAGAGCAGCCGATTGAGCATTCATTGTAGATCTTAGGGACGTCGAATCCCTTTAAAGTCTTTAAATAGTATGTGTGATATAGCTCGGCCCTTTCCAGTTGTGTCTCTATTTTAAAAACAAACAGGGGCATGCCATTTAGCATTATATGGCTGCCTAATTTATAAACATCCCGGCTGCGCAGCAAATAGTAGGTGGAATCCTGCCCAGTGATATCTAGCCCCATGCCTTTTTTATGCTGATATTCTTTTTCGTCTTTCTTTACTTTAAAGGTTTTCGTATCGAGCACCACTGTCGGACCGGATTTTGCCATGCCAAAATAATATCTAACCCCACCAGTCTTAAACTCTGGGATAACAACTGAATTGAAGTGACTAGCTATGCGAACCGTATACGTCCAATCACACTCTCTGTACTGCATACACAGCATTTTAATTTGCTCACCTTTGCCTCTTCTCATAATAAAGCCACCACCCGGATAATCGTTGGTGTAGGTAGCTAAGACTTCCTTGTATGTCATTGTAGGCTCTTGAAAACTTCGGGTATGCGGTATACTATCCATAAGCCAAGTACCTGTAGATGCGGTTACGTGAATTATGGTGTCTATCTCATCCACTTCTAATTCCAAAGATGTAATAACACCTTCAAACCAAGGTTCAACAGAGCCTGAGAACTCAATAATACTAATCTTCATCCACGATGTTTTGAAACTTAACTTTATGTACTCTTCTTCATGTTCCTTCGGGACAAGGGCTGAAAGCTTTACCGTCCCGTGATTGTTTACTTCTTGGCTAGCTGTCAGTGATAAGAGTGCTTTTACCTCAAACGGCTCTATTTTTAAATTGTGATCCCTCAATTTTACTTCCCCCGATAATTAGTCTAATTCGTCGATAATCGAAATGCTCTTTATCATTTGCAAGGCTGGATCTTTCCAATCCTTGTACTCTTCGAAAGCGCAATTAAACACGCCGTGCAGCATTTTGCCTTCCACCGCAGCTGTAAACATTATGTTGTACATATCCCCATCGATGCCGAAGCTTTTAAAGTCGAACCAGGCAAGTTTAAAACCAACCAATTCTTCCAGGCCAGTATTGTAGAATTGCATAGCAGGGTTTATTTTCTTCAATACTAATTTCATATCAATTGCTTCTTGTTCTAAGTTGCTTTCAGAAATGGGAATATCCATCAGGCTCATACCAATATTGGTCGCAGTATCTGGGCTTGTCTTAATACATTGTGGGCGCTGTTCTGATGGGTATTTCATTTTGGCTAGCTCCAGGCTCATGTCCGTAAAATATGTTGGCAGCAAAATTTTGAATCTTTGATCCAGAACTATCGCTTCCTGAAACTCTATTAAAACACCCTTTATATAGACACCTGTTCTTATGTCCGAGTACTTTTGTTTTTGCTGTTCTTTTCGTAATGGCATAATGTCTTCATCTAGCGGGTCGCTACGGTTTATTAGACTATCAGACATATACTCGTTTTTATCCATTTATGCCTCCATTCGAATTCATTAAACAACCTATTAGGGATCATGCCCATACGGTCTGGATTATGAGAAGAGCCTAAAATGGTCACGCTAGCTCCAACTCATAACTCAATGCCTCTCACTTCTTTTCGTAAAATACTTTCTGCCAAGTCCAAATTCACTACTGGAACATAGCCTTTATTGTCGAAGATCCAAAAGATGCTCTTGCTTGGAACTTTAGAGGCATCCAGCACAATATGTTTATATTTGGAGGAACGCTCATTTATAAAGATGCACTTTTCCCTACATAGGCAATCGATATAACTTAACTTAGGCATAAAATATAGCTGGGAATGATTCCAATCATAATCCAGAAAGACAAATTTTTTGGCAGCTACGTTAGAATCATATCTTTTTACAACTCTAAAAACACTCTCATGCATCATCAGGAATGGGTCGGTTATCACACCCGTGAATATTGTGTTTTCTTCGCTTTTTATTTTTAAGATGTTTTTATCCTTGATTGAATCAAAATTTTCGATGCTTATTTTTCGTTCTGTGATTGCTTCATATCGATTGTAAACTTTAGGAACATATAAGCACTTTTCATCCTCTTTCATCAAAAAGTATTTCAATTAGCAGCCCCCAAACTAAGTGGAGCGTCAACAGGGTAAATGGTAAACCCCTTCTCCATATAGGCTCCAAAGACTACTGAAAAATTTGGCGCCATAAGTGGTGTGCTCCAACCTTCTTCCTCCATAATTTCTTTTGTGTGAGCAAAAAGACGTTCTATGAAGATCAAGGAAACCGGTAAATATAGCTGAGAATAATAGTATTGTAGCTCTTTCAAATCGAACTCTGATGCCCGAACAGCGTGAGTCTTTTTGTGAATTAATTCTTTCGCTTCAAGCATGTCCTGCTCAACATATTGGAACAGAAAGCTAGGTTGCCAGTATGTAGATGTTTCAGTTTCGTCTAGGTAAAACTTGTCGTTATAAAGAGATAATCTGTATTGATATGATCCGCTAATACTAATTTGCGATGACTCTGTTTCTGTACAGATCTTGCATATGTTGATCAATTGTGTAACAATAAGTACTGGCAAAGAGCCATTTATGGTTTAATGACAAATTTAATGAGGTGATTTTTTGAAAAAACTATTCTTAGCTTTAATACTGGCTATGCTTACTTTATCTTGTGGCGGCTCGAACGGGGATGCTGATATACCAGATAACGAGCAGATCCCAGTGGAAACTGATACGCCAACAGATATGTCTGTTAATACAGATGGTGCTGATACCATCAGCATGTATTTTCCTATATGGACGAATAAAAATTTTCGCTTTGAATCCCCAACTCACCCGGAACTAACTCAGGATATATATGTAACATACACAGACGGCGTCCGCATTCAACGCCGAGCTGCGTCTGCAGGGATATCCGCTACTGAGGTTTTGCAACTGATGGATGGGGAGTTGAGGTTCATTTTTGGTGAGCCAGTATTTTACTTTTTTGAAGACCTGATAGCAGTCGAGCCAACAATGGACTTGCTCTTACTTCAGGAACCCCTTGTGGTAGGTAATTCATGGGAGATGGACAATGGCGCAGCCTCAGAAATAACAGCAATGGATGCAGAAATATCGGTGATGGGCGAAACTATGATTGCTATGGAGATCACTACAGAGTTTATCGATGGCCGATCCCAGTGGGAATATTATGTAAGAGACTTGGGACTCGTTAAAACTGTGTATACAACATTTGATGGTCGCACGATTGAGATTATATTAACCGATGTTGCAGAGCAGGCGACTTTGATTGTTCCAGTAGACTTCTTTTATCCCGATCCGGAATCAGAATTAGGGTATGGGATAGAGGAGCGTGAGATCCAAATATACACAAACAAAGACTTGGCAGCAATCTTTACTGAGCAGTTACAGATTGTCGGCCAGTCAGGTTTTTATTGGCTGCCAGGCGGTACTGTTATTAACTCAATAGAAGTTGATCGGGCCGATGATGCCCTTATACTCGATCTTTCCAACAGCGACATTTCTTCTGAAGACGCTTTGCAAGCACTGGCAGATACCCTTGGACACTTCTATGGGGTAAGCAGGGTACGTCCGATGGCCAACGGCCAAGACTATGTTGCAGATGAAACAACCTTTGGCTCCAACGATTTTATTTCAGTTACTGTATTACCAGATCAGATATCGCATGAATAAACAATATGCAACCCATTCAGCCATTTTAGGACTAATGCGAAGTTACGATATTCAGCCAAAAAAAGGTTTGGGGCAGAATTTCCTTACTGATCCCAGAGTGGCCGAGAAAATCATCGCTGCTGCTCAAATTACTTCAAACGATTATGTTATCGAAATTGGAGCGGGTTTGGGCGGGCTAACTCAAGTATTAGCCAATAATGCTAAAGCAGTGTTAGCGATAGAGCTGGATAAGCGTTTGGCGGCAATTGCGCAGGATTTATTCGCTCAAATGAGCCATGTAGAAATTCTTCAGAGTGATATTCTGAAAGCAGATATAGGTAAGTTGATGAAAGAACGAGGCTGGCAAACAGCAAAGATAGCTGCTAACCTACCATATTATATTGCTACACAGGTTATAATGGATTTGCTCGAAGGCAGTAGTTCGATAAGTATGATCACAGTAATGGTACAGCGGGAAGTAGCAGAGCGTTTAACAGCGAAGCCGGGGAGCAAGGAATATGGTACACTTTCTTTGGCAGCGGCTTATTATGCAGATGTTACCTTATCAGCGAATGTCCCTCGCAATTGTTTCTTTCCGCGCCCGAATGTCGATTCAGCTGTCGTTACGTTGAGGCTACGCGAAGTGGGGTCGGATCCGCTTATAAAAGGGATGTTGTTTAAATGTATAAAGGCTGCTTTCGGGAATCGCCGAAAAACCCTGGTGAATTGTCTGCGAGCACAAGATTGGGTGCAGAAGGATCGCCAAGAACTAATTGAGATTGTAAAGGGATGCGGTTTTGACGAAAATATTCGCGGGGAAGCACTGTCATTAGATGAGTTTACACACTTAGCACACAAACTTAGACATTCCGGGATCACATCATTCCCATAGGATCCGCATATGATCTTCATGGGGTGATATGATGAAATATCAACGATATTTTATACCGTTAGTGCCAGACAGCAAGGGCTTTGAAATGGGTGGAAAAGATCCTTTAGGTCGATGTATACTAGAAGATAGGGGAAGAGCCAGCAAGCTGTCGTTATGGGTACAAGACTTAAAGGTGAAAGCTTCTTATAAGGTCGTTTTGATTCTGTCAGATAGTGGGAAACATAAAGGGGTAACGATGGGTTCGTTACATGTGGACACTAAGGGCAAAGGCGAGCTAAAAGCCGTGTTCGATTCGACAGCGCTTGCGGATGGTCAAGGCTTGCAGCGGTTAAGTGCGGTCGCGGTTTTAACAGTTGGTGTCAATGAGCTGCTTTGCCCGCTGGTGGGGTTTAAGGATGCCCCTGTCCTTTGGAAAAATCACTTTGCCTTTCTAGACGATAATGCAAATGAGGAAACAGAAAAAACAGCAGAACCGATAAAAGATGATCGAAAGAGCAGGCCAAAAAACTCTGAACCTCAAAAAACTGCACCGAGTGACAGCGTAAAAGATGATGCTCGAGATACTAAATCGGTAGATGCGGTTAGCGATGATCAAAAAGCTAAGCCAGAGGACAGAGATGACGCTCCAGTTATAGATCAGAAGGACAGTAAAGAGGAGCCTGATATAGAGCCGGTAGACAGCGAAGTGGAGCCGGACATAGAGCCAAACGATCCAGAGCCGGAAGACAGTAAAGAAGTGCCTGATATAGAGACGAAAGACAGTAAAGAGAATCCTGATGTAGAGCCAAAAGTCAGTAAAGAGGATTCTGATGTAGAGCCAAAATACAGAAAAGATGAGCCGGATATAAAGTCGAAAGATAGCAAAGACGATCTGGAGATAGAGCCGAAAGACAGTAAAAAGGATCCTGATATAGAGCTGGAAGATACTAAAGAGGATCTGGGTATAGAGCCGAAATACAGAAAAGATGAGCTGGAAGATAGTAAAGAGGTACCGGATGTAGAGCCAGAAGACAGTAAAGAGGCACCGGATGTAGAGCCAGAAGACAGTAAAGAGGCACCGGATATGGAGCCGGAAGACAGCAAAGAGGCACCAGACATGGAGGCAGAAGATAGTAAAGATGCGCCGGATATAGAGCAGGAAGATAGTGAAGATGCGCCGGATATAGAGCCGGAAAACAGAAAAGATGAGCCAGAGACGAAATACAGAAAAGATGAGCCGGATTCAGAGCCAGAAGACATTAAAGAGGAACCGGATATAGGTCTGGAAGACAGTGTAATGGAGCCGGAAGATAGTGAAAGCGACCCGTTACTCGATCTGAAAGATCAGGATATAAAACTAATAGATAATGAAACATTGAATACCCGTTCCGTAGAAAAAAAAGAAGAAGAATCTGGACTAGAACAAGACATTGTTTCAGAAGGACAGGAGACTACAAAACAAGATTCGCCTGAGATGAGCGATGCGGCAGTGAGTCAAGAGGAAACGCCAGTCAGGTTAACGTTATCAGAAGAATCCACAGAAAAGTTTGACGAACCTGATACTGACTACACATTCTTTTTTTTCCAAAATGATTTTCCCGCTCGGGACGAAGAATCTAAAGATACCTTAACTAAGCTCGATGAGGTAAGCGGAGAATCTAAAGATACCATAACCAAGCTCGCTGAGGTAAGTGAAGAGGCTGAAGACACCTTAGATAGACTCGTTGAGGAAAATGAAGTAGCTGAAGATACAATAACTAGACTCGCTGAGGAAAATGGAGAGGCTGAAGATACCAAAACTGAACTCGTTGAGGAAACTGTAGAGGTTGAAGAAATTATAACTGAACTAATTGAGGAAACTGTAGAGGTTGAAGAAATTATAACTGAACTCGATGAGGAAAATGTAGATTTATCCGAATCGGTCGAAGGCACTAGAGAAATGCTTGAATCAGTCGAAAGCAACACAGATATGACTGAACCAGAGATTGAAAGTGATACGTATAAACATTCCGATGATACTCCTTCCGAAGAGCAAGTTCAGCAGGCCCACAGTAAGAAAATTGAGATAGTTGATAGAACGAGTGAAGTTGAGATGCAGTTGGAAAAAGCTGAAGAAAATGTAGTCACTGAACATGATGAAATCAATGAATTATCAGAAATTTTCAAATATAATATTGAGATAACCCCATTCGATACAAAAACAGAAGACACCCAGTGGGTTCGCATTTCATTAAGGGAGCCGATCTTTTTGTCGATCGATTATCGTAATGTTGTGAATCATCCACTGATTGTAGCAGCATACAAAAAATACAATCATCTGATTTTGGGGCGAACGGCTAATGACGGAAGAACCGATTATATTTTAGGTGTTCCCGGCATTTTTGAATCCCAGTATGTCAACATAGTCAGGCAATTGGGGTTTACGCAGTTCAAAACGGTTATTGACAGTGGGGTATTACGCCCAGGAGACTATGGATACTGGCTTTGCCCCATGTTAAAGCATATATAGAAACTATGGAGGAAAAATGCGAACGAGAAAAAAGCCATGGTCAAACCGTGAGCTTGCTGAAAACCAATGTATAGTGAATACCCCAAAAGAATGGCGCGGAAAATGGAAGGGGTATTTCAAGAATGAAAACCCTATCCACTTGGAAATCGGCTGTGGTAAGGGGAAGTTTTTGACTGCTGCAGCTTTGGCTTTTCCGGACATAAATTTCATTGGCTTAGAGAGGGAACCTGTAATTTTAGCTGCGGCAGCCCGCCTGAACCGCGTATCAGGCGGGGTTGCAGTGGCATATATTATTAATGACGTGGAAGAGTTGCCGGAACTGTTTGCTGAAGGTGAAATAGAAACCTTATACATACAGTTTTGTGACCCGTGGCCAAATAGGAAAAAGTGGGCAAAGCGAAGACTCACACATTCGCGTTTTTTGGATATATACCGGGGCTTGGGCATCAAGAGAATTTTTTTCAAAACTGATAATAGGCAGTTGTTTGAGTTTTCGCTGGAACAGTTTTCGGAAAATGGGTGGATTATTGGTAATGTATCGTGCGACTTGCATGCCGAACCGCAAGATCCGCGGTTTATTACTGAATATGAGGCAAAGTTTATGGCAATGAGTATGCCCATATACAAACTTGAGGCCTATCGCGCGTCGGGAGGCGAAGCCATTGAGCGTCTTCAAGAACAGGTTGAAAAATCGGATAAAACAAATAATATATTCGCCCAAGAAGAGCAAGATTATGAATCTGGAAACGCTAAAATCAATTGATGAATTGGATCAGGCCTTAGAAAAGGGTATGGAAGAGTTTTTTGGAAAAAGTCAAAAAGGGAAGACTGATCATAAGAACCCGCTGTAAGGGCGAGGCTTGCCTCGCCCGTTTCTCATTGGATTAAATGAGGGTTGCGGATTAGTTCGAATTTTCTGTCTCTACCTCAGCTTCCGATTCAATTTCAGCCTCAGATTCAGCTTCTGATTCAATTTCTGATTCAATTTCAGCCTCAGATTCAGCTTCTGACTCGGTTTCATCAAGTTCCATGCCAAAAACGATCCTGTTTTCATCAGTACTGACAATGGGCCCAAGGATACTGGACACTTCCAAAGAAATGGTTAGTTCATCGATGGACACAATGCCATTTTCTACAATGTCGCTGTCGCGAAAAGTAATAAATGTCAAACGTTTTTTGCCAGCACTAACTTTTTCGAAAAACATAGGATCCATTTCAATTCCATTTATAGCAGTCATCACAGTTTCAACAAATATATCTTCTGTAAGAGAGTTTTCGATAAAGACATATATCTGTTGACTTAAAACAGATTCGGTACTTTTACCGATTCTAATTATTACACCCTCTGCATTTAATACCTGGTAGCCTTCAAACTCGTGACTCTGCGAATATCGCCCAGTCATTGACGTATGCAAATCTATTTGCCCAGTTTCAATACTGTTTTCTGAATTGTCCATTTCGGCCAAATGTACTGCGAAAGAAATATCGAAAAACGTTTCTATGTTGGCTGTTAGCAGGAGTCGCCTAGGGAAAACAGCCCTGGATATTGCTGGCCTATCGGAGTACAAAAACATTTCAAATTGTGGTTCAACCATTATATTGTTGACTGAGCTGTTTACAATAGTTACATGGCGGTCTACATCTGAATTATTCTCTGCTGACAACACTAAAGTTGGCCCCTGTTCGGCATTCATATTCAGAGCTAAGGCCTTTATGATGATGTCGTTGTCATCGTATATCACCTGTTCATCTATTTCAGCATGCAAGAAGACAGGTTCAAGTGCATCAGCAAAGATATCATCAGAGGCATTTGAACGGCTACAACTAATGAATATTGAAAGGATGCACATAAATACTAGTGCGTACAATCTTTCACGCATAAACCCCTCCGGATCGACAACAATTTCTCTAAATAGAATATCAAAATTGCATTATCATGTCAACTGTTGGAGTTTATTGCTATGAAAAAAAGTGTTTGACATAAGGATTTGGAGGAATATTTTCTGAATACCTCACTTCAAAGCATCAATTATATCTGTTGCCTTAGGCGGGCAGCCGGTCACACATTTTTCGAACCCATTAGCGCAGCTCCCTATTCCGATACCTGATCCGCTTTTTCCTTTATATCCTTGTCCTATATGAATTTTCCTCTTCTTTGATGTTCTTCCACCGAGCCGATGCAGGGCATACACCAAGGAAGAATAGCAAGCTGAACAGGCGGCATCTTCGCTAATATATCCTTTGTATTTGGCAGTCGTACGCCCGCTTTTAACTTCATTGAGTGGTTTGTTCTGCAGATTCAATTCCAAAACTTCCGTGTTTTTCGAAAAAAAGTTTCCTATGCCCATTTCTTTTCCGTACGATAAATAGTCTATTTCATCTGGATGATATCCAATGAGTTCCGCACAATAGGAATCCACAAGCAGCGGATCCCGTCCTAGAATGATTCTGTTTCCTTCTACAGGGTTCCCACCCTCTTCAAACGACAAATCACCGCATATTCCATCAACTACGTTATAACCGGTTTTTATAACTGCATTGAGTGCAGCAACGGGTTTGTGTATCCCTAAGGTATGAAATTGTCTTTTTTCGCTGTCAGGTATGCAGCCTTTCAGGTTTTTCAAGCAGCAGGTTAAGAGTGTTTGACAATGGGCTTTCAACACGGGGGCATTGATCAAAAAATCGGTTTCCAGGGCTTCGTTGCACACTTGCATACTGTAGCCCGAGTGATTTAATGTGGAACATCTATCGGATTTGAGATCAATTAGTGGTATGTTGTATTTTAGCGACAGTTCTTCGTAGCCACAGTCTTTAAAAGCGTGTTTTGTACTGGCCCCAAGCCATGAGCTTTCGATTATTTTTATTTTTGTGACTCCAAACTCTTTAAGAAAGAGTATAATCCCTTCTACAACCTCGGGATGGGTGGTGGCGCCATTGCTGGCCGGACCAGGCACTACAAGGTTCGGTTTGATTGATACCGAAAAATCTATATTCAGATACTTATCGATGTCAGATTTGGTTAATGCCTCGTATGTGTTTTCGATAATATCCTTTCCGTATGTTATGACGATCATTATTATCAACCTTTCAGATAGTGAGCCAATTTTACTGGCGTGTAGGGGCGGCCCCCTGTATATGTGATTGGTATGAGGGCAGCCACATAGGGCTGCCCCTACAAACGACATAGTCGTTAAAAGTAATAATATACGATTGTTTGAGAGATGTAAACGCTAAAAATGTGCTTTGGACATAAATAATTTCGAAAGTAGTTCCTGCTACTTGTATTAGAAACTATTGTGGGAGTATAATGTGCTTGGACGTGATTTCAGC
>Ga0123355_10018613_pt1 | contig 11030 bp, 11 predicted proteins | sample TergutEmb28metaG_3_FD_89872 | JGI IMG/M metagenome (GOLD analysis project Ga0123355, IMG submission 89872) | Embiratermes neotenicus P1 segment gut microbial communities from Petit-Saut dam, French Guiana - Emb289 P1 | ecosystem: Host-associated > Arthropoda: Insects > Digestive system > Gut ...
ATGTGTTTACGATTACCGCAATCCTTTTTATTGTAGCAAATGCGTTAAAAAACATGAGCATGATGACATGCTTCTTCCTGTGACAAATTCTCCTCGTATGGGTGAATGCGGTTACGATGGTGAACTTGATGTATTTACATTCGATCCAAGCAAGTTTGAGAATGTACAACATGGTTTGAGTAACGATAAGAAAGCTAAAAAGTGTGAAAATCAAGAAGAAGGCAGAGCAGAAAAACGCAGTGTAAAAGTGCCAAAGGCGTTGCTAGATAAATATGAAATAATTTCAACAATAATCAAAGAATTTTGCGAGGAGTCTCTCAACGATGAGTACTCTGATATGTCGTTACTCATGTTGGAGAAGCTTTGCCGTAAACGTCCTTCTCCAATTGATTATGGAAAGCCAAATACTTGGGCGTGTGGAATTATTTATGCCGTTGGCTCCATAAATTTCTTGTTTGACAAATCCCAGACACCACATATGCGTGCAAGTGAGCTTGCAGAAAAGTTTGGAATAAGTTCAAGCACGGCAGGGAATAAAGCCGGAGAAATTCGCAAATTGCTCAACACAGGCACTCTTGATCCGGAATGGACTCTACCAAGCAAACTTGGAGATAATCCTTATGTATGGATGTTTGAGACAAATAACGGTCTAATAGTTGATGTGCGGTATGCTCCTCGTGAAATCCAAGAGAGCCTTTTTGACGAAGGGTTGATTCCTTTTATACCTGCGGACAGAGAGGCGGATGAGTCGGCAAGAGACGATGAACACCACAAGCACATGTCGGAGCAGCAAAAGACCGAAAGCACTAAAAAGCGTGAACACGTCGTGATTGATGGGCAAATCTCTTTTGATGAATAACCAAATATACACAGAGTTCAATCGCAATTTATGAACCTATGCGTGAATTAGCATAAAATCGTGTTTTAACAGACCTATAGCCTGAGATTACAACAAAATGTGAGGCACGTTCAGTGCGTTAATATTTTTGGCTTTACAAAACGATCTACAGTTGTCGCGCAAATCAACGCTCCTGTTGTCATCCTCGCCGATGATTTCATCCTCGTGGTGAATTAGCCCGTGATAGCTGTCACGCTTTTCGGCGTTGTGGACGGCATCGTCTTCGGCGTGAAGTTTTGCGATTAGGGCTTCGGTGACACCATCATCGCCGGGATGGAGTGTTGCAATTGTTTTGCCGTGGTTGTCCCTGTAGATGCAGGTCGTGCGTTGGTTTTTCTTAGTTCTGAACTTTGACATGTTTGGTGAACATATTGACAGTTGCTCTGTTACAAGTTAAAATACATACAAGCAATCAACAATAGTATAGCTTATAATAAGGGGAAATATTAGTTATGGTGGAGTTGAGTAAAAAGGAACTACTTGAAAGATTGAAATCTTTGGATGTAGATGCAGAGTTGCTGTTCCATGATGAAGGCAAGTATCATGTTTTTATCGCAGGTGGCGGTGCACTGATTCTTATGGAGTATACATCAAGAGCAACAAGTGATATTGATGTCATTGATGCAAGCAAAGCATTATATAAATTATTCGATAAGTATCAAATGAACGGTCATATTGCAGCGCATATAAATAGCTTTCTGTTCAATTATGAAGATAGAGTTGAGTTAATATTAAAAGGTGAAAAAATTGATTTTTACACAATATCGTTGGAAGATATTGTAGTATCAAAATTATGTGCCGGCAGACCACCTGATTGGGACGATCTTAAAGTAGTTTCTAAGCATGTTGATTGGGAAAAGTTAGAAATGCTTGTCTCAAATGATAATGAAATAAGTACACTCAAAATGAGTTTTCGTCACTATTCTGAGTTTATGCATGCATATGAGCGGTATATGGAGGAGTTCAAGCCATGAGACAACTAACATTTAAGGGGTTCCTGCATAAGTATGTAAGAGAGTTGTCATACTGCAGAAGTAACGACATTCGCTTGCTTGCGAGAGAGGTTCCGGAGAAGAACTATCGCTTAGTTGAGCCACTAGTTCTATATGCATTATCCATTGGTAAGAATGACTACTTAAATCGCATTGCTGAAGATTCATTTCTATTAGCAGAGTCATTTCGGTTTGAAGATATGAGTTTGGATGATGTGATTTCAATGCTCGAACACGAAATTGTAAACAATGACGGTGTTGTTCCGCTAAACTATGTAAAGGTTTATCAGAGTTATCATTATTTTCGTGATAAGCAAATAAATCAAAATCACACGAAAATGTTAATGCGTGATAAGATAAACGAGTTATTTAAGCAAAAGAATATTTCTGTATATAGAGTTTATACGGATCTTGGTCTTAATCATGGATGTGTTCACGACTATGTGAAAAATGGCAATGTACAAGGGCTTAGCCTTGATTCCGCAAAGAAGATTCTTGAGTATTTAAAAATTGCATAATCAAGTGTCAAAAACATGAATGCACGCTATCACCACGAACCCATCTGTTATTTGCAGTCCAAAAAGGGGTAACGCTTTGTGGTTTTTACGCAGACCCTAATTTAAATTATACAAGTTAAAGTGGCTTTAGGGTCAAGTATAATTTCACAAAAAGATATATTTAAGGTGTGGTCGTTACAATGGTAGTGAAAACAAAAATATTGAGCTCAAAGGATTCCGAAAATATAAGAGCTTGTGCTGATATTATTAAATCAGGCGGATTGGTTGCGATTCCCACGGAAACGGTTTACGGGCTTGGTGCAAATGCTTTAGATGCGAGGGCAGTTGCAAGCATTTTCGTAACAAAAGGGCGAGAGTCAGATAATCCACTTATCGCACATATAGCCGATGCTGATGATGTGAAATCACTTGTTAGTGAGATTCCTGAGGTTTTTGAAGCTCTTGCAAATAAATTCTGGCCCGGACCACTAACGTTGGTGATGAAAAAGAATGATACTATCCCCTATAATGTAACAGCAGGACTCGACACTGTAGCGATAAGAATGCCAAATCACAAAGTTGCTTTGGAGTTAATCAAAACCTGTGGCTGTCCTGTTGCAGCTCCATCAGCAAATCCGTCCGGTAAGCCGAGTCCAACTAAAGCAGAGCACGTACTATATGACTTAGATGGCAAAATTTCATATATTCTCGATGGTGGAGAATGCTGTGTTGGTGTTGAATCTACAGTGCTTGATATTTCCGGAGAAACCCCTCAAATATTACGTCCCGGTGGAGTGACATTTGATGAGTTGAAGGCGATTTTACCGAATGTAAAAATTTATATGCAGTCAGAAACAGAGGAGTTGAAACCACGTTCTCCCGGAATGAAGTACCGCCACTATGCTCCAAAAGCACCAATGACAGCGATACTCGGCAAGCCTGAAAAAACTGCAGAATATATAAAAAGTTGCCTCTGCAATTGCAAAGGCAACAAGTCTGCTGCGCTCATGTTTAGTGATTATGCATTTGACCATCCAAATGTTATAACATTCGGATCATCTGATAACTATGAAATGCAAGCAAATCGTTTATATGACGCGCTAAGGATGTTTGACGATATGGATATCACTGAAATATATGCTCAAGTTCCGGATGAGCAGGGTCTCGGGCACGCAATAGCTAATAGAATGAAAAAGGCTGCAGGGGATAGAGCTGTCGACCTAACTAGTGTTCTGTAAAGTCTAAACTTGCTTATAGTGCTGAGTATATTTTTTACTCGGCGAGGCGAGAGGAGGGCGAATACCCATTGGTATTTAACCGACGATTAACGAAGCAGAGTGAAAAATATACCAGCGATATATGCAAAATTGAGGCTTTACAGAACACTAGTGTACCGAATTCGATACACTAACTAATACTAATGCGGTCATCGCTACTTGGCAGCGGGACGATTTTTGGCCTTATCTGCACTGGTGTTCTTTCGTGCCTCTTCGCTATTGGCACGCATATCATCAATACTTTTCTCGGGAACACGAATGCCGTTGTAATCTCTTGGTGGAATACGTCCCGGAGCATTAAATCGCTCTTCGGCCTTTGGTATCTCTTCTGCATATTGTGGCAACCACTCTGCTTGAGCTATTAACATTTCATCTACCATTTGGAAGATTTCCTTTGGAGTACAGACTGCGCCGGCTAGAGGATCCATCAACATAGATTGACGTAGCAGATTAATGTCACCAGCCACAGCAGCTTCAAGAGCCAATCTTTGCACCCAAGCCGTTTGAGAACAAATAGCAGCGCACCCGAGTGGTAGCTCACCAATGTGCGGAATGCTTATACCATTTGCATCGGCATAACCGGGAACTTCGATAACACACTCTTGAGGAAGATTTGTGATACACCCATCGTTCATGACATTGAAGTGACCACGATAACAACGACCGGTCTCCAAGCCTTCAATGATATATGAACCGTGTTCTTCACTACGATCCTCACTTTTGTATGTGTGGGGAGGCTCTTTCATCCAGTTTGGAAAATCATCTTCAAACCAGTTACGCCCTTCACGGCAGACGCGTAAATAACCGCCGGTTTCTCCATTAATCCACACACCAAGGTCAATCCATTGTTCAAGCTCGTCGGGACGTTTGCGATACCATGGAAGGTATTCCGATAAATGGCCATTAGATTCAGTGGAATAGTATCCAAAGTTTTTTAGAACATCGATACGTACAGGCTCAGTTTTTGAAAGTTCCGGATTTGCTTCATAGGCGGGGAGTATTTTCGGCAGCAAATCCTCTCCATCTTTCTTTACGGAAATATACCATGTTTGGTGGTTGAGACCGGCACAGATGATATCTACCTCATCTTTTTCATAGCCGAGAGCTTCGGCGATTTGTCTATGACCACCTTGTACACCATGGCATAACCCAATAGTTTGCACGCCACCATACTTGTTCGCCGCCCACGTTATCATTGCATTAGGGTTTGCATAGTTTAACATAAGCGCCCCGGGAGCAGAGACCTCACGGATATCCTTGCAGATGCTGAGAATTTCAGCAACACCTCGCTGACCGTACATTATACCACCTGCACAGAGTGTGTCTCCCACACACTGATCAATACCATACTTTAGTGGAATGCTAACATCCATATCAAAGGCTTCAAGCATGCCGTGCCTCATACAACAAACTACATATTTTGCACCTTTCAAAGCTTCACGACGATTTATAGTCGCATGTATTTTTATATCGATGCTATGTTCATCAAGATCACGTTGACAAAGTTGCTTGACCATATCTAAGTTATGGGAATTTGTGTCCATAAATGACACTTCAATGTTTCTAAACTCAGGAACGGTCATTAAATCAGAGAAGAGACTGCGAGTAAACCCGACGCTACCAGCACCGATAAATGTAATTTTAAAGCTCATAATTCTATTCCTTTCATTGTGTATAACTTGTATTGTAATATGCAGGCTATCTCTTGGTCAAGGTTTTTGATATAATGGTTAAAAATGTTAATACTAATCATAACATTTAAACGACACAGACCACTAGTGTTCTGTAAAGTCTAAAATTGCGTATAGTGCTGAGTATATATTTTACTCGGCGAGGCGAGAGGAGGGCGAATACCCATTGGTATTTAACCGACGATTAACGAAGCAGAGTGAAAAATATGCCAGCGATATATGCAAAATTTAGGCTTTACAGAACACTAAGGAGTAGTATAAGTGCAATGGAAAGGTAATAAGGACTATGAATGAAATTATTCGTAAGCGTAAATCCGTGCGAAAATATGAAATGACATCTTTGGATGAAGCCAGCTTAGAAATGGTGCGAGAGCAAATCAAGAAAGTAAAGCCGCTATATCCCAACATAGGTTTCTCAGTTGAAACCACAAACAAGACAAAGGGAATGTTTAATATAAAAGCACCCCATTATCTTGTTTTTAGAAGTGAAGATAAAGAGGGTGCTGAAGAGAATATTGGTTTTATTGGTCAGCAGTTAGATTTGTTTCTGGCAGAATCGGGATTGGGTACTTGTTGGTTAGGGGCATCGAAACCGGAAGATAGAGGTGTTTCTGCACTACCCTCAATAATTTGCATGTCATTTGGCAAGCCAAACGAACCTTTATATCGCGAACTTTCTGAATTTAAACGCAAGACACTGGCAGATATTAGCGAAGGGATAGATGAGCGTCTGGAAGCAGCCCGGCTTGCTCCTAGTGGAATGAATATGCAAGCATGGTTTTTTGTTGCAGAAAACGGCAAAATCCATTGTTATAGAAAAAAGCAAAGACTTGGGTTTATGAATAAGATGGCATGTGTTGACATGGGAATCGCTATATGCCACATAGCAGAGGAAAGTGAAGATTTTCAGTTTGCAAAAGAAGTAGGAATTACAGAGCGAAAAGGATATATCTATATGGGGACTGTAAACGGGAAGTAATTTATAATCCCTACTTTTTGAAAATACGCTTGAAATCTGGTATAATTGTTTTTGGAAAATTGAAAATCACCATGCGCGGAGGATATATGGAATACTTATACGAGACGCACATGCATACTTCTGAAGTAAGTAGGTGTGCGCTTATTTCTGCAGCACAGCAGGTTACAAGATATAAGCAAAAAGGGTATACGGGGATAATTGTCACCGATCACTTCATAAATGGCTACTCAGCATGCTCTCATCTTAACTCATGGGAAAAGAAGATGAAGTGTGTAGTATCAGGCTATGAGATAGCAAAAAGAGCCGGAGAAAAACAAGGGTTAGATGTTTTTCTCGGCTCGGAATTTACTATCAGAGGAGCGGATTTTCTGACATATGGGCTAGATTTAGAGTTTTTGCTAGCACATCCAAATATAGATAAACTTGGAATTGAACAATACAGTAAACTCGTTAGAAAAAATGGTGGATATCTTGCTCAAGCCCATCCATACAGAGATGAGTTTTATATCGAACATAATTATCCTGTTGCTCCACATTTGATTGACGGGGTTGAGGTGCATAATGCAAATGATCGCAAGTCATCAAATGAAAAAGCATTTGAGTTTGCACAAAAGCACAACCTGCCAATGCAAGCAGGTAACGACTCTCATGGCAGGGAGCGTTCACCACATAGCGGAATAGCTTTGCCACAAAAAGCGAAGACAATCCATGACATAATAAGACAAATTAAGTCGAAAGAAGCAAAAATTATCAAATAGTCTCAACAGCTACAATCCTGTGGGGATCCACGCAATACCTCAAGTCCGTGAGTGAGTGCAGGCAATACTGCAGCAAGATTCTCTTTTGCTGCTTTTGCACTACCGGGCAGGTTAATTATTAATGACTCTCCACGTATGCCTGCTTGCTGACGAGAAAGAATAGCGCGGTCCGTTATTTTTAAACTAGCTATGCGCATAGCCTCCGGAATTCCGGGGGCTAGTTTTTTGCAAACAGCCACTGTTGCCTCCGGTGTAACATCACGGCTTGAGAATCCTGTGCCCCCTGTTGTAACAATAAGAGCGATATCGAACTCATCAGCGCACATTATCATTATGTTTTCTATCAGCCCTTGCTCGTCAGGAACGATAGCCATATGTTCAACATTATAACCTGCTGCTTCCAGCATTTCTTGCACTGCAGGACCGCTGGTGTCATCGCGTGTGCCCTCAAAACATTTATCACTAACCGTAATTACCGAAGCTGTATACATATGTGTACTCCTTGAAATATAATCTTTGACCCACAATAACATATGAAAAGAAAACACACAAGAAAATAAAGTGATTCCATTCCTGTGCAAATTTTGATATAATGACCTCGCACTGTAGTTGGCAGCAGAGCTACCGATGACAGAGAGAACATTTTACCATTTTACAGTCTTTGACGCGCTTGTTGACTAATACTAACCACTAATAGAACAGTAGATAAAGAGAAGGAGCCATAGCCATGTCATCGCGTTCAAGAATTATAACAATAATTATCGTGCTGGCGTTGACCATATATGGTGGAATTAGCCTGTATAATTTTTATACTCAACATCTTGAAGTGTATGAATCTTTGCAGGAAGCAAGACAGGAAGCTGCCGAACTGCAAGAGAAAATAGCGTATTTGGAGTTTATGTTAGAGAACATAGATGACCCCGATGTAAGGCGTCGTATTGCAGAAGAAGTGCTAGGCTTAGTTTCGCCGGACGACGCAATTATTCCCTAAGGCTTGAAGTTAAAAAATAAAAAGTTGGGTTCGATAGATGAGTGATATCAACAAAAAAACTAAAGAAGAGCTGATGCGTGATATGAAGCCGTCTGGCGCGTATTTGGATGATTTGTCGGGCTTTTCAGATATTCTAGGCACAATAAAACAAGCAGAAAATGCAGCAAAAGAGCTGCTGATAGAAACGTCATCATCAATAAATCAAAAAAATAAAATTCAAAACACTCCGCCAACAACAAGTAAAGACGATAAAAACAAGGTAGAAGAAATCAAAGACAAAGATGCACCGCAAAATTCTGAAGTGCAAACTAATGAAGAACCGGAAAAAGAAAAAACACAAGAAGAGTTACTCGAAACACTAGATGAACTTGTTGGACTGGAAAACATTAAACAAAATGTCAAAAGCCTTATTAATTTTGTGAAAGTTCGTAAACTACGTGAAGAAAACGGTCTGCCGAACCCTCCGGTGTCACTACACATGGTATTTGCCGGCAATCCGGGTACGGGAAAAACAACTGTCGCACGTATTTTATCTGAATTGTATAAAACCATTGGCGTATTATCAAAGGGACAACTTGTCGAAGTGGATCGCAGTGGGCTTGTTGCCGGGTTTGTTGGACAAACGGCAATAAAAACCTCAGAGGCAGTCACAAGTGCACTTGGTGGAATATTATTTATTGATGAAGCATATGCGCTTGCTCCAGATGCAGGAGCGGGAAACGATTTTGGTCGTGAAGCGATTGAAACATTGCTGAAAATGATGGAAGACAATCGTGATGATTTAATAATAATTGTAGCAGGCTACAATGAACCAATGGACCGATTTATCAGTTCAAATCCGGGATTTGAATCGCGATTTAACCGTTATTTACTATTTGAAGATTATAACAATGAACAGCTATTTGAAATATTCAGTATAATGTGTTCAAAGAGCGAGTATGTTCTTACTGATGACGCGAAAGAGTATGCTCAAGAGTATTTTTGCAAATTATACGATGAACGCGACTACAACTTTGGTAATGCAAGAGATGTTCGTAATTATTTTGAAAATATTGTCGCAGTTCACTCAGATAGAGTTTCGAAACTCGAGGGACACACAAGGGATGATTTAACCATCATAATATTAGAAGATTTAGAAAATGCAGTTAAAATGTAATTGTACGCAACTCTGGAAAAATCATGTATCATAAATCGATATTGGATTATCATAACATCATACTGGGAGGTCACAATGGCTAAGAACAAGGACATTAAAATCATATGTGGTAACTCAAACATACCGTTTGCAGAGGATGTTTGCCGGAACATTGGGGTACGTCTCGGAAACACAGTGGTTTCGACGTTTTCTGACGGAGAAATAGCTGTGTCTCTTAACGAAACGGTACGTGGCTCAGATGTATTTATCGTGCAATCGACATGTACTCCAATAAACGACCATCTACTGGAAATGCTAATAATGGTAGATGCATGTAAGCGAGCATCAGCCAGCAGGGTAACTTGCGTGATGCCGTACTTTGGATACGCACGACAAGATAGAAAAGCAAAAGCTCGCGATCCGATATCAGCAAAGCTCGTGGCAAACCTGATTACATCGGCCGGCACAGACAGAGTGTTGACAATGGACTTGCATGCTGCGCAGATACAAGGATTTTTCGATATACCTGTTGATAATCTGGTTGGATCACCATTATTTGTTGATTATTATCATAAGAAATTTGAAACATCGGATGATACCATTATAGTATCTCCTGATATTGGGTCTGTTGCGAGAGCGAGAGCGTTTGCACTTAAAATGGGTCTTGGACTTGCTATAATCGATAAGAGGCGTGAGAAAGCAAATCAAGCCGAAGTCATGAACATCATAGGCTCGGTTGAAGGCAAGCGAGTTATACTTTACGATGATATGGTCGACACAGCCGGAAGCCTTTGTGAAGCGGCAAATGCACTTGTCCAAATAGGCGGAGCAGAAGAAATTTACGCATGCGCCAGCCATGGTGTGCTTTCCGGTAGTGCAATCGATCGAATTGAGGATAGCGTTATAAAAGAAGTTGTATTTACAGACACTATTCCATATTCCGGCAATAAAGAAAGTCAAAAAATAAAGTACATAACAGCAGCTCCACTATTTGCTGAAGCAATAAACCGTATTTACGAAGAAGTCTCAATATCAACACTCTTCAGATAAAAATGATTTTAATGAGTTTTATACTTGAAATAAGCAGGAGAATGTGCTAAAACATGTTTTTTAGAAGAAAAACAACCCCGGTTTCATGGATTGCCGTGTTTTTAGGCAACCCCGGGTTGCGTTATGAAAACACAAGGCATAATGCGGGATTTATGGCTGCAGACATTATATCAAAAGAACTTGGAGCAAAAGTTAATCGGGCAAAATTCAGTGCTCTGATGGCTACAGTCAAGCTTGGCGATCAACAAATCCTAATGCTTAAACCACAAACTTATATGAATCTAAGTGGAAATTCAGTCAGACAAGCAATGAAATTTTATAATGTTCCGCTGGAAAACGTAGTTGTTCTTACGGACGATGTTACACTACCCGCAGGGAAGTTACGTATTCGCAGACGCGGTTCTGCCGGCGGACATAATGGGTTAAAGGATATAATTGCAAAATGTGGCGGTGAAGATTTTCCAAGAGTAAGAATTGGCGTAGGCGCACCGCCTCACGATGAATATGATATGGCAGACTGGGTGCTTTCAAAGTTAAGTAGCGACGAGAGAAAACTCGTCTCCGAAACATGTCTGAAAGCCTCCGCAGCTTTGGAGCTGATAATCATGCGCGGATTAGACGTAGCAATGGCAAAGTTTAACTAGTGGTCTGTGTCACCCAAAAGTTGCATATTTCCGTGTATATTTTCACAATACTGCGTTGTTCGTCAGTTAAATACCGATGGGTATTCGCCCTCCTCACGCCTTGTCTTGTAAAAATATA
>Ga0123355_10018614_pt1 | contig 11030 bp, 8 predicted proteins | sample TergutEmb28metaG_3_FD_89872 | JGI IMG/M metagenome (GOLD analysis project Ga0123355, IMG submission 89872) | Embiratermes neotenicus P1 segment gut microbial communities from Petit-Saut dam, French Guiana - Emb289 P1 | ecosystem: Host-associated > Arthropoda: Insects > Digestive system > Gut ...
AGGACGCACGACTACTGCCAGCCAAATAGCCTATAGGAAAAGCATTATATACATTTCCTAATTGCTATGAAATAAAAAAAAAAAAATTTTGTTTCGAATTGGCTTTCATTTAGTTACGATTTCAGCAGGTTGAAATAGCTTTAGGGTAAAATTCTTTTGATTTTGAATAGCAGCCCTGGGTGCCATACTTTATCGAATGCCGTCCAGTGTAAATGAAACAGTAAAAATTTGACACGCTAAAACATAAGGAAATTCTACATTACCACACTTCTTGTATGAAATGTGTGTTACAGGTTCCTCGCTGATGGTGATCCTTGACCTTGACAAGAGGATATCCGTGATATTTAGTGCGGTGTTTGCTGCTGCTTATACTATAGTCGGAGGCTTCTATAGCGTGTCCTACACAGACGTGCTGCAGCAGTTTCTAATCACCATTGGACTTGTGAGTGTCATTAGAGCTGAAGACTATAAGAATTCTTCATATGGATTTTGACAGTTTATTGTGCTATTTCATTAGAATATTCGACACTTTCAAGACGATACGTTAACTCGTGCAACAAGACGTTTAGCGTTTAACGTTAGGTCGACAGTCAGACGCGTTGCGTAAGCATTGTTGCCGTCGAAAAGGAATGAATATTACATATTCAGATTGTGTGTCTGTAGCCTTAGTTATCCGGCATGCAATTCGCATGTTTTCTGCGCCGAATTATATTGGCATCTGTGGCCTGTCCGGCTCCACCATATTTGTCTACATTATATCATAAACGGCACTATTTTCGGGAAGACTTTTTGAACATAAATAGTATGTTTAGTTTCTCTACAACTTTTGTCTGAAACATTTCTCATTCTAAGAAGAATTCAGAAAGATTTTTATCATAATTGTAGACTATATAGGTGTTCACATAAACCACCCGTTATTCTTTTCAGATTTTAATCAAACGTGAATTTGAAAGAAAGACTTTCGAAGAGAATATAAATATCAAATTTCATGAAAATCTCTAAGTGGGAACCGAATTGTTCCGTGCGGACAGACAGAGATAAGAATTGACGAAACTAATAGTCGCTTTTCGAAATTTTGCAAACATGCCTAAAAAGATCATTTCCTGCCTCACTGGGAACACATTACATGTCTATCATAAATACCATTAGGGTAATGCTTCTTAGGAAAATCATTCTTGTTTATTGTAAGAATTATATAGATCATAAATACACTGTGTAGTTAAATGTTAAGTTTGTACATGTTAAGGACGCTGGTGCATATGTTTACACTTGGCGTCGCATAGTATTTGGGCATGTTAGTGACGGACCTGTGAACTGTTTGACTGAGGAATGGTGGTTTTATGGCTGGCAGAGGTAAGAAATTGAGGTCTTCACTTTTCTGGGTTGTTACGCAGGGTTGGTTGTAGTTGTTTACCGACTTTTTGGGATAGTCTATCGTTCCCACCTTCAGTTTGTCCCGAAACGTCAGTAAACAACTGCCGATCAACGCTGCGTACAAACCCAGAAGAGCGGAGACCTCAACTGCACCGTGGCGGAAGCCTGATATCTCGTCAAGTTACGAAACTTCTCTTGTCCATGGGTCCGTACCAGCTCTGTAGCACACCAGCCTCCTGTTCAATAGGTATTAACAAGTTAATCCCATGAAGTTTCCAGCTTCAGGCGCAGGTAACGTTAGCGAGCCCAGACTGTTGCCACAAGTGGAGGAGGGGGGGAGGTGCGCGTAGGCCAGTATGTTTATGCAGTCAAAGCGACTGACGTGCCAGTATCCGCCAGCCTACGTAGTAGCTTAAATCATGTGACTGAGGTAGGAGTACCATAAGGTTTGTGAGACTGGCGCTGAAGGTTGTCATGCAAAATGACGGGGACCTGATGGGTGTAACCTGCTCTACCGGGGTCTCTTTCCACTGGGAGTAAATTGACAGCGGCATGAAGCAGTTAATCGCTCTTCTCTGTGCAGGGCCGATGTAAAGAATAATTGGCACTCTGCCTCTATCCCTCATATGCTTTTACGACGTATTTCTTAATTAAACATGATGTGAACTTACAATAATTTTACTTTTTGCGACCTTGGGATTCAAAGGGTTAAATATGCATTTTTTGCAGGCATTTCTCTGTTGAAGTTACCAAACATCTTCAACCTACAAACGTAAATGACACAAATAATTAGGGCTTATACACTGTGTTCTGATTATGACACCATCTATTCTGATAAAGGAGAGCCAAAGTTCTGGAGAATCATACTGCTTCCATCTTTACTTTCGGAGGTAATTTGTTACTCTGAAGTGCTGGTAACCACAATCATGTATATTCAAGTGGTATAATTAACTAGGGGACCAAAATATGATCCTTGACTTATTAAATTCTGATAATAAAACCAACTAGATGCACTAATTTCTCAAATTTATTTTTGGAATAAAACTCTACATGTTTCGGACAGTTCCTCTGTCCATCATCAGGAGTTTTACACTGTACACAGCTATGGTATATGTCATACAGGTTTGCTGACAGCTTGCGAGCAGGATCAGGATGGAACTCCGTCCTGATCCTGCTCCATTGCTGTGTACAGTGAAAAACATGTAGAGTTTTATTCCAAAAATAAATTTGAGAAATTAGTGTATCTAATTGATTTTATTATAAGAATTTATCATGATGTACGGTCACCTGAACATCAAAAATGATCCTTCACCCTTGTTAGAAACTCAGATCCCATTTTTACAGATGACAGTATATACTTTGTGATGATGTATGTTTCAGCTTTTATCAGCTCCATTTGCATACCAAAATAAAGCTGTTTCAGAAAATGCATTATCATCTCGTGATTGGATTGGGAAAGTGGAGACAAAAGATATTGGACAGTGGATCGACTCTTTTCTGTTGCTTTTACTTGGAGGAATTCCATGGCAGGTATTCAGTTTTTTAATGAAGCCACAGACTAAAGTATATCTTAATTTCATTTTTAACCTCTAATTCAGTTCCTGGGAGAAGAAATTTTAGCAGAACTTTCCGTTAGTTAAGTACACTCTTTTTCTTGTATGAGTGACAAGAATGGAAAGCTGTAACATTTTTCAAGTATATTCTTTAAAGTTCTTGACATGGGGCATTGATACTTGATGTTCATTTATTGCATATACAAATACAATACTTGTTTGTATTTATGTGTACTTTATTTAATGATGCTGTCACATTATGATTGTACAGTGTCAAATTATAGGAGTATAATTGAATAATGAATTTTAAAAGATGCAAATATAAGTGGTTGTGGCCTATCCCAGAACTAGTCGCAATGTACTGAGGAAATCCACGAGGAACCTCAACCAGGCCAGCTGGTCTCTGGCCTCAGATTTGAATCCGGGACATCCTGAATTCAAAATATAACATTGCAGGGTAAATTGTACCACATATGGTACAAAATATATTACTGTTATGTATCGTAATCACAAATTATTATCATATGTACATTACTGTCCAGACTCATTTTGTACAATTCCTGTTGTTATCTAGTGACAAGTTCTATAGCCACTCTGATGGGTCTCTGGAATACTAAATAAATGAATGAATGTTAGTTGTTTACAGTAAACTTATCTCATGTGCATTCCATTGTTGCAGGGCTATTTTCAAAGAGTATTTTCAATGAGGACCACCCAAAGTGCTCAAATTTTATCTGTTGTCGCAACGTTTGGTTGTTTTCTGATGGCCATTCCTCCTGCTTTCATTGGAATCATTGCCAAGAACACAAGTAAGCAGAATTGTCAACTGGATCCTCATTTCATTCACTCACTCACTCACTCAATCACTCATTCATTCATTCATTCTTTCTTTGCTTAGTATGTCTTATGACAGGTCCATAGTCTCCTCCAAAGCAAGTTCTCCACTGAGTGTGATCTAGTGCTTCCTGCTTCAGATTCCACCACATATGACATATCCACACAAAACTTATATTAAGAGTCACATCTTCTGATATGATATGCCATACTTAATTGTAAATATTCACTGACTTTTCAAAAAAAGTAGTGCCTGCATCTTCAGTTTTGAGAATTCGTAGAAGAGTTCTTGGAATTATTGACCCTGAAGATGGTGGCACGAAACTTCTCTAAAACTTTGGTAAGTGTTCACCTGTCAACATGACATAACATCCCCAAAGACTTGAATCATCATCACAACACTGTGAGAACCTTGGATCTCGTAATTCACATACATGAAAAGAGTACAACATACCTGCAGAACTCCCAACCTATGAAAGATTTTAATTTTTACCCCTCTTGAACTGGTTGACTCTGAACGTGAAGGAACTATGCTACTTCACAGCATTAGTAACTGTCTATCAGTGCACTTGGCATAACATCGCAGAAGACCTGGACTTTCATTTTCACCACTGTGGGAACATCAGGTTTCATTTTAATTTTTCTGTCACACCTCCAGCTTGTTCTTTCTCAATGCACACTTCCCAGAATTTTTCCTTAAAAATTGAATGTGCATTTTTTGTGTCTCCAGTCCAGACTACATTTTAAGCCAGTGAAAAATTAAGTGGCTGTTTACAGGTGTTACATAAAGGTACACAGTCACGTTGCATTACAAAAACCCGATCTGAACACTGTACAATATAATGCATGTGTCAAGTACCAACATTTTATGTCTTACGCAATTTTGAAGATATTTTGTAAATATCAGTTTGAGCGTCATGTAACGTAGGGGTGTATCTCAGACACACTGATGACGTAAATTAATTTGCTGTACAGCTTATGAAATAGAACCCCATGAAGCAGAGCCCATCACATGAAGCACCAGTTCTTCGACTAATGAAGAAATCCCCCATATTTTATGTAACCCACAGGTTTATTAATGTTTTAACACTAACCGACCATTGTTTCTAGTCATGTGCCTCATGTGCCATTTGAATCCAGTCCATTCCGCCCCCCTCCTATTTCTTTACAATTCATTATAATATTATTCTCCCCTATATGCCTAGGTCTTCACAGTTGCCTCTTTCCTTCAGATTTCTGCACCAAAATAATGTACGCATTCCCCTTCATCCCCATGCATGCTACATGCCCGCCCCAACTAATCCACAAATAATATTGCTCAGTTCTGGTAAGTCTAGTGAAATTCGGCCTAGGAAGAATGTATGTTTGTTATGAGTTATTATTATTAATATCATATTTGTTAATGCATGAATAAAATGCGTAAGTCCCGAAGGTCATTAATTTGTACCACAAAAAAAATTAGCTTGTGAGAGGTCGGGATGTGTGCTTTGACAAATCCACTTTATTCACTTTGCTGGAAGATTAATACAATTAAACTGTTTTCAAGGCAGATACTAATTTAACTGTGTTTCGAACGTTACAGATTGGACCACTGTTGAAGGTTTTCACAGAAATGTTTCTGAAACAGAAGCAGAAACGATTCTTCCGCTGGTGCTGCGCTACCTCACGCCAAACGCAAGTATATAAAAGTTTCTGTTGGCTGCATGTTCAAATGACTGGGTTTTAGAAGGTCCTGGCGACATCTTGGCCAGTATGCACACACACACACACACACACACACACACACATACACACACACACGTGTACATATACGTACATATATCTTCTTCTTCTTCTTCTTCAGCTCTACAACTCTTTATGAGTTTTGGCTTGCTCAGTTATTTCGTTCCATTGCTTCCTTCTTCTCTTGCGCCCTCTGCTTCCAGTTCTTCACTCCCATCTTTCTCAGATCATTTCTAACGTCGTCTTCCCATCTTAATCTTGGCCTTCCTTTCGGTCTTGCTGCGTATGGTTTCCATTTATATATGGTCTTAGCCACTCTTTCATTAGACATTCTTTCTACATGTCCCAACCAGCTCAACCTTTTGCTTTTAATGTGTCTTACTATATTTTCATACATACATATACAATATGTGCAAGACATACAGAATTATTACAATACAATGTCTGTAACTATTGCATATCCTGGTATGGGTAACAGATTTTTTTTTGTTCTCCAAAACATCCAGACCAAATCTTGAGCCGACCAAGTGGCATATACAGTGTTATGGATCAACCTTAAACACAAACAACTTGTCAAAAAATTAAAATGAGTTTGTAGTTAAGTACATTCTTAATGGTAATTAAACTGTGCCTCTTCGTTCTTACGACTTTTGAACCAACATGGTACACTGTTGGAAATTCTGATGCCAGCACAGAATGTACTTTAACAAAACACTGAAGATTGGATACTGGTACACAAAAATGGTGTCTTAGTCCTTGTATGAGAATTGTGTACAGATGAATTTGTTTGGAATTTTATTGTACTATTTACAATGAAGTTCATTAATGAAAATTTGTATTGTCATGAAACAGGTAAAATCTCTAATTGTTTAGACTTCCACATAGAGTTACGGTCATGCACCAACCACAATTCTGACAATTCTTTTGTAAAATAAATACCTTTCCACTGTTGGGTAAATTACTCCAGAAAATTAATCCGTGTTCTATTATTAATGAAAATGAAAGACATAAATTTATTTGAGAATAATAATATTACTCATATGGGCCATTAACATGTTTTGCCTCTGTTAGGCTAGGTAACAGTTGTTTTATGACATTATTAGTTCACTGCAGTGTGCCAAGATTTATGAGATATTAAGTTCTCACAGCGGTATTGGTGAAGACTGCAGTCTTCTGGAATATGACACTGCGTCACAAGATGCTACAAGTGATAAGGCCAACACTATAAGTAGCAGGGTATTTTACAGATTTAATGGCCTGAAGTTTCTTTGGTGTTATGAAGCAGGGTGACTTTAGGAGAATATTTTGAGGAAAGAATGTGTCTTATAAGACAATAAGTATGGTAATTAACTGACATTTCTGAGGAGCTTTGTAACTATGTTCATAGTACATCCAAGAACTCCTCAGACCAGTGATGCCGAGACTGTAATTGGAAGCAGCAGTCTCCTCCAAAATGCCGATATGTTTATCAATAAACACGGCATCATATCCCAGATGATTTCAGTCATCTTGACCAAGATGTGTTTCTTCAGGCTCCAGATTATATAACAAGCAAGCAACATGTATGTTTCCCCCAAAATTCATTGCAGTGGAGTCTTATCGTAAGGGAATGCTCGACAATCCCAGTTCAACTACCAAGCAAAGGCAAAATTAAAAAAAAAAAAAATTGCAACACCTTGTATATTGTCTGCACCCCACACCTCCTGCCTGGGGTGTTCCTGACCGTCAGCATAATAACCACTGCAATATATCAATATTATGTGGCCACTATTTGTTGCCTGGGTAGTTCCAGTGGCCTGGTGGTTAGTACAATATTCGAAAGATTCTTGACTTCAACATGAGTGTTGCCAGAAAACAAGAACTTATTAGTGATCTCAGAGTATTCTAACCCCTGGCAACCAGTTACATTTAAGGCACACCTTCTTCTTACTACAACTAAGACTGAGTCTCTCAATTTGTCTATAAATCTGTAACTATAGACTACCAATAGAAAGCAGGGAACAAGATTATTTTTCAATATAGCACTTGTAATTGTGTATTCCCAACTTTCAATCCAGTGGGTGTCTTTCTTTGGATTGGGAGCTATCTCTGCTGCTGTAATGTCATCAGCTGATGCAAGCATCTTGTCCTCAAGTTCCATGTTTTCCAGAAATATTTACAAAGCCGTTATCAGGCCGAAGGTATGTATTCAGTTACTGTCATGCTCTTCTGTGTTGGTTTTTCAGTCAGAAATGGACAGAAAACTGTTTCATTGGAGTATTATTCAAAGCACTGTTTCTGAAAACATAACCTCAAAAGTTCATACTTGTGTAATATGAAAATTTTTCATCACACACAAATAAATATGTATTATGTACATTACTTGTACACACTTTATGATTTTCTGTTATTTTGATTTTAAAATGCCTCGTTCTAATAATTAATTAATTGATAATTAAGATGTGAAAGGCATATGAATTTAAGCCTTTTCACAATAAGTTACATGTTGTCTCAACACTAAGTGAAAAGGGTCACAAGTGCATATCCTACCCAAGGAATGGATGATATTTATGTGTAGTTTTCGTCACAACACATCATCTTGCAGAAAACAGCCTAGCATAAACAGTTAAAGGAAAGAATATTATTCATCAGTAACAACTAAAGCTGCTCAAGAATGCTATGAGGTTCTTTTGCATAAATCTGTGGCTTTAAGTAAATTACAAAAGAAATGGTACCAGTATTTATAATCCTACATTTGAAAATTGGTCATGGCATTTATATGGTGAAATTTTTTGTGAATCCAAGTGATTAAGTAGTTTGATATGTCATATTGCCTTATGAACAAAGATCTGTAGATGAAAGTGTATGAAAATTTCCTATCCCTGTCATTTTCAGTTACCATTATGTAATAACTTTCTCATTTCATTGAGCAGTTGATACATCATTAAATAATCCACAATCCAGTAACAAACTAACCAAAAGAAGGTGTAATAACGGATACCATTTTTCCCTTACCTTCGTCCAGGCTGGTGAACGTGAGATGCTGTGGGTTCTGAGAATTTCAGTTGTGGTGATTGCCACATTGTCAACCGTAATAGCACTAACAGTGGGCAGTATCTACTACTTGTCGTAAGTATCAACTTGTTTAGTTAAAGATTAATGTGAGTTGCAAGCTACACAATGGCTGAAGCAGTTCATGGATGTAATATTTCAGGTACTCACTGTGGTGCTGCAGAAGGTTCAGGTCTTCTAATATGATAGACCCTTAGGTAAATAGTTCTCAACATTTCTAAGGATCAAAGTAACTTCATCTTGAGGGTCAAGCAGTCCAGTGCTGGACTGTAAAGATGAATGTACTTTGATCCTTCAAAATGTCAGGAACTATTTACCCAGTGACACAGTGTGTCCAGAAAATCTCAATTTGCACATAAATTAAATTAACTATCTCACGGCAGCTTACACTTTTTCATTTGCAACATTTTTCAGTTTGTTCTTTCATTGACATACACAAAAGGACTTCATATTGTGATGTTATGCCTTGAGTTCAGTTACAACAATACCCAACCATTATGGCCTCTGGTCACTCAAATAAGATGAAGTCATAATCACTATTTGTGGATGGGAGCAAGCATTCAAGTGGTGCGATTTGCATTTTGCTGCCGATAAAAGGATGATAGATGATGATTATGATTATGATGAAAATGATAATGAGGACATGATTATGATGATGATGGCCACCAGACAGCATAGGCATGTTGACATAAAATCCAAACCATGGTGGGTAGCCTGATATCCCAGAGCAAAACAAATTGTTTTGGCCATTGTTGAAAGTAAGGCTAATTGAGGGAAGAGCAAAACATGAGGAAAAGATCACTCGAGCTCTGGCTGCTTTTGGACCTAAATGTTTCTGTGTAGCGGACCTGTGACTTACACCCTAGACGATGTTTTGTGCAGAATTCCTACATTAACACATGGTTTAGTTACCTATACTGTGTAACAGGTGGGCAGGGATAGTGAAGTGACTCACTATGGGCTGGATGGTCCGGGGATCGAATCCCGATGGGGTCTAGCTTTTACGCACACATCCAGACTGGCTCTGGGACCCACCCAGCCTCCTCTACAATGGGTACCGGGTCTTTCCCGGGGGGTAAATTGGCAGGGGTGTGGCGTCGACCACCCACCCCTATATAGCGCTGATGTTAGAGAAAGAGTAGACCAATAATGCTACTCCACCTCTGGGCCTTCGTGACCTGTTATAGGGTGACCTTTACCTTTACCTTTTACTGTGTAACAGACCGATGGATGGATGGATGGATGGATGGAAGGACCTGGTGCCAACATATGGCAGTCTGTGTTTACTTTGTAAAGACTGTTTACTACTCCATCCTCCTACCACAACTGGTCTCATTACTGTAAACATGAACTCTGTTGCAGCTACCTGTGTGCTGATCTTGTCTATGTCATTCTGTTCCCTCAACTGTTACTCGTCATCCACTGGTCACATGGAGTTAACAAATATGGCTGCCTTGCATCTTACTTCATCGGAATAACCCTGAGGGTCCTAGGTGAATAAAAAACCTTTATTTTATTTCTCCTAGCAATAAAAAATTACTCTTTTCTACTTGGACAGTTTTGACTCAGCCTCTAACAGAAATGAGTACCAGGAGTATTTCCTGGGGGAAATGTGGCCTGTGTGTAAGGCTGACAACCTTACCACCATCCTGTGCCATTGTAACGTAATCTGGGAACCTTAACTTCCTGGAACCCTCTAGGCACCTCGGGCCTGTAATGGGACTGATATACCTTTACTTGGACAGCTAACACCTTGAGAGAAAGCCATTGCAATACTTTAAAGCAATCGTATCTACCAGCTGAAAAGGATATGAGTGGGGCTAATGTAGTCAGTGTAACAACTCACTAGAGGCTGGACGCTCCACAGTTCGAATTCTTTTGGGGAAATTTATTTTATCTTTTCCATACCTCTCCAGACCGGCCCTAGGGCCTACTCAGCTTCCTCTAGAATGTATACTGGGGCTCTTTCTCAGGGGTAAAGTGACTGGGACCTGGAAATGACCACCCACCCCATCTAGCATGTAGATTAAGATGAAGCAGAACTATGCCTGCATTCCCCCTCTGTGTCTGTTATATCATATGGTGGGGTGACCTTTCTCCTTAGTTGATCAGCCATGACATTCATTCATTCATTCATTTAGTAGGCTGTCTTACGACAGGTCCAAAGCCTCTCCCAAAGCCAGCTCTCCACACAGTGCGATCTAGAGCTTCCTCCTTCAAATGTGAGTATCCTCACAGCCATGATACTAAAAAAAAATTAGAATTTTTAAAAATGTTTATCATTCTTTCCATTACACCAATTACAACATAACAACAGCATTGTAAGTAATATTAAGGATTATTTAAGTCTTTTTGGAATCTTATGTTTATGGGACCGTGCATCATCTTTATAATTGAGTAAAGAGAAAACCAACTTGATGCCACTTATTTTATTATTTATTCAATACTCATTCAATGCTCAACATGTTTCGGCCGTTAATACGACCATCTTCAGGA
>Ga0123355_10018615_pt1 | contig 11030 bp, 7 predicted proteins | sample TergutEmb28metaG_3_FD_89872 | JGI IMG/M metagenome (GOLD analysis project Ga0123355, IMG submission 89872) | Embiratermes neotenicus P1 segment gut microbial communities from Petit-Saut dam, French Guiana - Emb289 P1 | ecosystem: Host-associated > Arthropoda: Insects > Digestive system > Gut ...
ATTTTGAGCGCATTCCTTGAAGTTCCGAAGCTGAATGACGATCGTTACTGGCATTTTGAGCGCCATTCCTTGAAGTTATGAAGCTGAATGACGATCGTTACTGGCATTTTGAGCGCCACTCCTTGAAGTCCTGAAGCTGAATGACGATCGTTACTGGCATTTTGAGCGCCACTCCTTGAAGTTCTGAAGCTGAATGACGATCGTTACTGGCAATTTGAGCGCCACTCCTTGAAGTTCTGAAGCTGAATGACGATCGTTACTGGCATTTTGAGCGCCACTCCTTGAAGTTCCGAAGCTGAATGACGATCGTTACTGGCATTTTGAGCGCATTCCTTGAAGTTCCGAAGTTGAATGACGATCGTTACTGGCATTTTGAGCGCCACTCCTTGAAGTTCTGAAGCCGAATGACGATCGTTACTGGCATATTGAGCGCCACTCCTTGAAGCTCTGAAGCTGAATGACGATCGTTACTGGCATTTTGAGCGCATTCCTTGAAGTTCCGAAGCTGAATGACGATGGTTACTGGCATTTTGAGCGCATTCCTTGAAGTTCCGAAGCGGAATGACGATCGTTACTGGCATTTTGAGCGCCACTCCTTGAAGTTCTGAAGCTGAATGACGATAGTTACTGGCATTTTGAGCGCCACTCCTTGAAGTTCTGAAGCTTAATGACGATAGTTACTGGCATTTTGAGCGCAATTCCTTGAAGTTCTGAAGTTGAATGACGATCGTTACTGGCATTTTATATGTTGTGTGTTTTAAGAATTTTGAAATGAATTTTACGTGACTCTTTGTAAGGGCGTCTACAGTATTTTGTTTTATTTCATTTCAGTTTATTTTCTTGACGGGCTGGTATTTGTGTGGTATGCAGTTGGTTTATTGGAACAAACCCCGAGTTTATAACATTTCTTGTGTGGGGAATAATAGTTCGACGTACCAAGGCTCGCTTTACGACTGTCGTTCAGGAACATCGGAGCCCGTAGGTACAAGGGGGTGAGGGGAATCGCATGTGTAAACAGTGCACCATTGCGATATTTAAAGTGAAGATCACTGCCTTTTTTGGAGATGTGATTCCGCAAAGTCTGGTGAGTTTTACCTACGTGTAAGAGAGGAACCTGACACCTCGATCGAGCTCTACCTGTATGTATGTGTTTATCGGATTACAGAGTAGCTAGCTTGGTGGCTGTGCTGCAGGCTACATACGTAATTATGTGTTTGTGTTACTGTGTTCTGAAGGTCTTCTTATGTGTCTATCAGAAGGATAATATCTTAAGCCGTTTTCAGAGAGCAGTCAATTGGCCTATTGCTTTCACTCGTATCTTTAGTACCCTAATTATATTTGACCTCCAAATATAGACGGGTACACATCATTAACTTCCGATTCACTGAAGGTCTGTGGGAAGAGGTGATACACAGTAAGAACATCACGCCAGACATCAAGTACTGCACGAGTTGCGAGTGACAAACTCGACGGTTCCAAGGCACAGGTAGATCCGCAGCACCGTGTGCGTGAAGTGTACTTCAGACAATGGGCAGTGTCCAGTGTAATATTCTTATAACAATATTAACTTTATTTCGTGTGCAACATAGAGGCCTGTCGCTACTCGCCCGCTGTGTTTTCGTGGTGCAAACGTAAGTCGTACCTAGAATTGGGCTGTGCAGGAGCAGCCCCTGTCAGCACTGCAGCACACATCTCCGGTCTTCTTAACTCGTGTCATCACATAGAAGTGACGTGTTCAAATCTCCACATATCATCTACTTTACCTGCGGTAGGGGTGAACAAAGTTCGGGTGACAAAATCAAGAAGAATGAGATGGGTGGGGCATGTAGTGCGTATGGGGGATAGGAGAGGCGTATTCAGGGTTTTGGTGGGGAAACCTGTGGGAAAGAGGCCACTTGGGAGATCCAGGCCTGGATGGGTGGATAATATTAAAATGGATCTTCAGAAAGTAGGATGTGGGGATATGGACTGGATCTAACTGGCTCAGGATAGGGGCAGGTGGCGGACACTTGTGAATGCGGTAATGAGCCTTCGGGTTCCATAAAATGCGGGGAATTTCTTGACTAACTGAAAACCGGTTAGCTTCTCAAGAAGGAGTCTGCTTCATGGAGTAAATAAGTAAGTAAGGGGTGAAAAAAGTTTGGTGGCCAGGTAAACTGGGCCTAATATTTGTGGGTATTCAGTGTGGGGCTTACTTCTTTTCAGGCTTGTGACGCTCAGAAATTTGATGTGGTTCCTGAGTTTTGGAAAGTTTGTGTACCCTTGTCACACGGGGCATGAACCCCTGTGTCGTCTGTAGCAATAAGAGGTGAAATTAAGATCATCCTTTTTTACTCCACGAAGGCGTATGAGGGGCCTAGAAGTATAGATTCTGTCATTAATTTCGGCAGTAGATTCCGGCACTAGCAAAAAGTGGTAGAAAATTTAAAAATCGTTGACTTCAGAATTTTATTTGTGTGGCTCTTTCATCCGCTGCTAACATCACCAACATCTTCAGCAGCAGCAACGGCTGCAGTAGCTGGTACAGCGTCATCATACTCTGTTCTGGTTACAAGGATTAAAAAATTCTATTAGTTTCCTTGCTACCTTTTGCTGTTTTTTTTTTCTATTCATAGAGCAACTTCGCACATCTTTTATAACAATTCATTCCAAACGAAACAGGCCATTGTGTAACATCATATATACAGATACTAACGTTTCGGAGAAATCTGCTCCCTCCATCTTCAGGATAACAATGTAAGCCGTAACGATTAGTGTTTTGAGGAAAATGGCTGGAGTTAAGTGCGAAGTAATAGGCCCTCTCCTCTGTAGAAGGAATCAACATGTCTCACCGAAATGTTGGCAACATTATACGAAAATACACGGCGTCACATACCAGAAGGCAGTAGTCCATATAATCAACGCCATGAAAACCTCGGATCTCACATCAGTTGGAAATGCTAGATTTTTTTAAAGCTGGATATTAAAACTGGAGATGCATAAAGTGACCACTGTGCTAAAGAAGAAAAAGAGCCACCCTTTTGAAGGACATTGAGAAGTGTAAGTAGAGCTACACATATTCTTAACCTCTGCACTATATCAGCTGAGTGATGAGGCTCGTGCTCCAACCGTTTGAATCCGGGTTGAGAGCCCTTGGTACACACTGAGTCGGAGGCTTCGAGGGCCTCAGTGTCTGTCTATTTCGATGTGGATATATACGATGTAGTTACAGAATTATATATATCGATTGATATCGCTACAAATACGAAGACTACAGTGTGGTAAATTTATGGTGTCCAATTTAGAAGATGCGCAGTACTTGTTCGATTTATACGACCTCCTGCTATCATGGAGTGCCGCGCCATCTTGATCTGAGATATGAGCGACAAAGAAATATAAGTGGAATGTCGTTGTGGAATTCTGTTTGACAATGATTGATCGCCCGATGAGCATATGGGAAATAATATTGCAACTAGTGTTAAGGAAATGGGATGTGAAGGGGATTGAAACGGTTTAGGATCTGTCCAGTGAGTGGCGTTTGTGTTAAAACCCCATAGTTTTTGTACAAGGCGCAGGGGTGCTCAAATTCCATGCTGTAAGTGTCTCTCAGCATAGCACTTGCTGCATGTCACCTTTCCGGCGCCTGGAATTTTGAGACGGTTGCCAGATTTTTGGAAGATTTGTGTAACCCTGTATTAAGTGTGGTGGTTCATTCGTGTGTGAATTGTTCGCGTGTGGATGCATATCTATGCCACTCCATAATTGTGATTACAGTTGTAGCCTCCATTTTATTGTAATTCAGTAAATAAAATGGCGTACGAGGTTACTGTAGTTCCCGTTTCTTGAATTGAAAACAAAACAACGGCATGTATCTGAATAAATCGAAATATATTAGTCGTTATTAATACCCTACTAGTCCCTCAGCTAGCCAAGAAAGGCCATGCACCATATAGAACCCAAAATGTTGATTAACGTGTTCACAATAGCGCACCACTTGTCTCTGTTCTAAGCCAGATCAGTTTAATGCATTCTAATATTTCCATTAATTTAATCCTTCCGGCCGCACTATGACCCCGGGATCAACTCAGCGCCTAACAGAAATGAGTACCAGGAATGTTTCCTGGGGGGTGACAGCGACAGATGCCTAAATCTGACAACCTTACCACCTTCATGTGCTTACTGTCTTGAAATCTGGTAGCCTCCTGGGACCCTCAAGTCCTGTCCAGGCGTGGATTGGAATTGCTGTACATTTACGCGTCTCTTTGAGATTCATAATAATGTTATCCTTCCACCTAATCTTACGTCTTTTCCAATGTCTCTTTATCGCGGGGTTTCTCTTGTCTGTATTTGTTTCTCCCCATACATGCCATACGCCCCGCCCATCAAATTGTTCTCCATTTGATAACCTTGATGATATTTGGTGAAGAATACAGATCACGAAGTTCCTTACTGTGTAACTCTCTCCCGTCTCCCGTTACTTCCTCCCTGTTAGGTCCAAACATCTTCCTCAGCATCATATTCTCGAAAACCCTCATCCTGTGTTCTTTCCTTCATGCAAGAGATCAAGTTTAACACCCATACAAAACAACAGGCGAAAATATAGTTCTGTATATTTTACACAACATCTTTGGCAGCATAATATATTGTTGCAGGTATTCAATAGCAACTTAATTAAGTTCAATTAATGTGCAAGGTCAGTGACACTTCTATGTATATAAATGTACACCGTATTTTATTTCGACTTTTTTCTTGTGCGTTCTACCTGGTTGACATCTTTATAACATAAAATCCTCTTAAAATAAACATGAAACTTTCTTTTGCCTCACCTTGAAAATTGGTATGCTATTACGTGAAATGCTTTATAAATCCTGCTGAGTCTGGTAGATACTGCATCTGCATATTGAAACACCTCTACACCCAAACTCTGCAGAAACCTGTTCTCAACAAACGGCCTTCCACTGCTGCCACTGACCATATATGGTAGAGGAACGCACGTGTTTCAGCCTAGAGGTTGGAAGGGTGTGTACTTGATTCTACCGTACGAGGGCGGCAGCTGTGCGACTTCTGGGTGGAACAAGGGGAAGAGAGGAGGCAGGGGTGTCACAGCAAATAATGAGAATTTGAAGACAAGTTGACCCCATCCGTGTGGTTTCCTTGATTGTAATGCTAAGCTGATATGTAACTATTTGCTTTAAAAATAATGACTATTTATTGAAAATGCCTGTAAGAGTGGGGGCGGGGGGTTATATAAGAGGTTTTTGTTGCAAAAGATCAAGGACAAACATCCAAAATGAAATGTTTCATTTTAGGCAATTTTGCGAAAGGACACTGATTTAAAAAATTGTAGTCGCTATGCTAGTCAATAAATTTCTCGCCTGATACGGCACTTAGTGTCAATTTCTCTATTAGTATTTTAACTTTAGTTTACCCTCCCACTGGGAGCCGGGATAGCTCGGTCAGTATAGGGTTTGGAATAGGAGTTGGGCTGCCGGGATGTCGGGGTTTATTTCCTGGGAGGAGTACATCGGTCTGCTTGGAAGTTTATATTCTAATATTCTTGATGGTAGTTAAGAAAATCCGAGTCGTTTATATTACTGCGTGCACAATATAGCCCACCACACGAACACATTCCATGTTCTTAAACCTGCCATCTACTTCTAGGTTTCCCAAGTTGTCTGCCCCCATATTAGTGTAGAGCAGTGAAGATGGAATCAGCATTATAAAGGGAAGCATAGTTGTCCCTGTGACCGCCATTAAGACATTTAGTAGAGTGGCTGTACAGCTCCATTCTTTCTTAACCTCAGTATTAGATGGATGTGGTCAGCTTCACGCCCCGACCGCTTTATGCCCGGAGAAAGAGCCCCCGTTACCCACTGAATAGGAGATAAAATGGGCCCCAGAGCCGATCAGGACGTTTAAAATAAGGGATATATGTCTTGTCCCTACTGGGAATGACTGGCTACGGGCTGGACGGTCGGGGGATCGAATCCCGGCAGAGGCGAGATTTTCCGCACCTGTCCAGACCGGTCCTGGGGCCCACCCAGCCTCCAGTACAATGGGTACCGGGTCTTTCTCGAGGGTAGAGGCGGCCGGGGCGTGGGGCTGACCCTCCACCCCCATCTACTGCCGAGGTTCTAGAAAGAGTAGAGCTATACCTGTGCTCCCCCTATAGGCCGTACGGCCTGTACAGAGCCTCAGTGCCTCTACAAGGGTGCACCTTACCTTTACCTACTGGGAATCGAATCACGGTTCCTCAGACTCGCAGTCCGTAGCGTAACCACTATACAGACTACGCTATCAGGGCCTCTCAGTGCCAAACTCATTCTGAAGATAGGCGTTGCTTTCCTCAGTCCGTCCACGAAGATATTGGAGTAGTAACTCAAAATATACACCCGCTTCCTTCCACATCTCTTGAAATTCATTGATCATTGATCATGTTGTCATTGGACGCTATATGACCTGAAGTACAGACAGTATCTGTATGGAAGTCATTAAATACTACACGCAATATTTCTGAAATTGTTTATTAATTGACATTTGATCTATTGTTCCAGATACGGTACTGGGACCAGAATTTCTTCCGTCGAAAATTTTGTACCCTGCTCCCCAACCCTTTTTTCCTGAAATCACTGAATTTAGAGCCCACAAACTCTCGCGTTAAGTATTAATACACCGCAAGCGTCGCTTGCACAAAAATACGGCTCCCTATACACATTTCAATTATTGAGGATGGTTTGTGTTGGCCTCTGATTGTACACTCGTCTGTGTGGGCTTTGCTAGAAGACTTGCCCGTCTTAGAGCTTATCCTGTCTGCAAATGTGCTTTTGAGTGCAACAGTGAGCTAAGTTGGTTCTTAAAACTATAAGAATGCAAAGCATCACGTGTATGTGCATGGATGTCCAGAAGAATGTGTATGGATCTTTACGTCCAGCTAAATACTACACGGAAATATGTCCCTGTTCGTGCCATTAGGACACGTATGTACATTGGAGGTATCTCCACTTACTGGGCATTAGACGGAGACACGCAGATCGTTACGGAAGCCTGTAGAATGACCAATACGTGTTATTAATTCAATACTTTGTAGGCTGCCCTAATATTCACTTATAGGCTACCATAATATTCACGCGCTACTCCACGGCCTGTTTCGTTGGTCGTTTCGAATTTAGAGCAAACCAAGCTTTTGTTTCATCTGAGTGCTGCTATCTGGTTATGCTACGGTGTGTTATGTGCTCAATGCTCAACTGTTTCTTCAGCATCAGGCTGTACTTTCAATGAACACGCTTTATCTGAATTATGAAAACCCTTTCCACGGTCACATCGCGTACCTGCCACAGAATTCACTCTGTCTCAACATGAATCATCATTGTGACAACCAGGATGTGATTCATACACCCACACCAAGGGTATTATACAGGGACACTGTATTAACTGACAAGTCGCATCTCTAATTCATTCACCGCGTTTGCAGTCTTCCTGGAGTTGGTATTCACGCATTTTATTGCACTCTATTTCAGTCAGTAAGTTTTACTTAACCGTATTTAAAGCATTTGCTGGAACTGTTTTTCGGCTCGCGAACACGCGTCATCACATCTAGCTAACACGTTGTTCATTGCAGTATGTCAAGCGAGTCGACGGGAAGTGACTGGAGACAGTTGTGAGATAAAATAATGTGCTTACATAAGGTTGATCTTTGCAGCTCGGTTTCGTTCGTGTCGTTGGTGTTGGAACTGTGACTATGGTCTCTGGTGGGACTGAAAATATAAGATAACGTCCCTGTTCATGCTAAGAAGGTATGTAAGGGGAGCAGAAGTGTAAATCCTTCAGTTCTTAGCCTCGGCACTAGACGCACGTGGGTGGTTAACTTCACGCTTCGGCCGTTTACCCCCGTCCAAGAACCCCAGTACGCATTGAACAGGAGGTGGGGTCGGCCCCAGAGCCGATCTGGACGTTTTGGCGAAGAGAAAAATAAGAGGGCTGTCAGGAAAGTATCCAACCATTTTGAATATCTCGAGAACCGGTCGCGTGGCCTTGATGTAACTTGGCAGTCAGTCAGAGGAGACCTTACTGCGCATCCGTGAACAGTCGCTTTCCCGTGGGGCTAGGCAGTCGACAGTGAGACACCGTTGACTGTACTTCTGTACTTCTCGAGATATTCAAAATGGCTAAATACTTTCTGGAGAGGCCTCGTATCTTTCCTCTAGCGGGATTCGGAACCTGGTCCGTAGAGCCCGTCGCTCTATTAAAAGAACGATAGTTACAGAGACATTGGTGAAGCTGCAACTAGCTTTATTAAGCGAAACTAACGCTCTGGAATTCATTAGAAAGTGTGAACTGGCCTCTGTGCTTTTCCGGTCCTCGCGCCCATGGTATGTCCTGTGTTCTTAATGCTTACCTACAGGCGTGCAGTCTTCGAGGCAAGACATGCGTTTAATTTGTGTCTTAAAATGTGTACCTCACGTCTGACCACTCTGGTCTTTAAGGTCCTGCGATCAAACCGCCTTGTTTCATTTATTTCAGCTGCCATGCTTTGCTTTGCCAGTAATAACTGGCGGAAATTTGTTATCGAAAATGTATACGTCGTTTTGTTTAGGGATAGCAGAGTAACCTACTGCTACCGTCATATACCGTGAACACTGGAGGAAACTTCTTCTCCAGAATGTTGGTAACCACATACTGGCACAGGGTTGGCGAATCTCTTGAGGACGGGTGCTCAAATTGTCAATAAATTTCAAAGAAATTTTGAGGAGCAAAATAATTATTATTAATTACTGCATTATTATTGCTAATGCATATTATAGTTGTATAATTACTGCATAGTGTAATTATTGTGTTTCTAACAAAGGCCTCCTCGAGGCAGGTGATAAGGAAGAAAATTTGGAAATAACTGGAGTTGCTACTGTTTCCTGTTCAAAGAGAAGACTGTAAAACTTTTGGTCCAATGTCACGCATTGGCACAGTCACCGCCAGGCCGGCGCCCTAAAGATAAATATTCAGTCAACACTTTACACCGCTCCGATTTGTGTAAAAATGTTTCACTACGATGTTATTTGTTAGCAACGGCAAATCATATACAGTCTGTACACAGTAGGATATTTGTATATGTATATTACATGTTCTTCACGATATGGAGAAGCTGGTTGGGCAAAAGAAATTTAAAAAATTGGGAGAGCAGTGAATGCGGCATTCCAAGGAAATCTTTCCGCGAGCCATTTTAGGCACGCGTGACATAGTTTGGTCAGCCCTCTACTAAACTATATTGCAGAAAATCGCAAAACGAATCTTCACCACCATGAAAACTTGAGATGAAGTCAGTTTTATCCTGCCAGTTTTTACCAAAATCATGTATGAGTGCGTGAGTCATAAACTTCGCGGGTTGAGCTGACGGAGGTTGAAAACACCTCGAGACGGACTTATTCTGTGTCTTGCAGGGGACGCCTTGAGCCAGACTTGTTTTGTGCACGGGACCCCTTGACACAGACTTTTTCTGTGTCTTGCAGGGGACACCTTGAATCAGACTTGTGTTGTGCACGGGACCCCTTGACACAGACTTTTTCTGTGTCTTGCAGGGGACACCTTGAGACAGACTTGTGTTGTGCAGGGGACGCCTTGAGACACACTTGTTTTGTGTCTTGCAAGGGACGCCTTGAGACAGACTTATTCTGTGTCTTGCAAGGGACGACTTGAGACAGACTTATTCTGTGTCTTGCAAGGGACGCCTTGAGACAGACTTATTCTGTCTTGTAGGGAACGACTTGAGACAGGCTTATTCTTTCTTGTAGGGGGCGCCTTGAGGCAGACTTATTTTGTGTCTTGCAAGGGACTACTTGAGACAGACTTATTCTGTGTCTTGTAAGGGACGTCTTGAGACAGAATTATTCTGTGTCTTGCAGGGGACGCCTTGAGACAGACTTATTCTGTCTTGCAGGGTATGTCAGTTACTTGCAAAGGCTAATTCAGCTGAATTAATTACCGCATTACGAAGACATCTGGGGGAGTGGAAGTATGTACCCACGTATTAACGTCAACACTACATGGAAGTGTGCGATCAGCCTCATGCCTCAGCCGCTTCATCCCGGATAAATCCCCCCCCCCTCCGGTACACTTTCATTAGGACGCTCATTGAGTCCCGGAATTAGTATGGATGCTTTGGGGGGGGGGGGGGGGGGGGGGGAGAGAAAAGAAAAATCTCTTGCTCTTACGTGTCGTCCAGCCCAGTAGAATAGTCAGTGACATCCACTATTAAATATAGGGATAGTTAAATGTTTTTAAAAATGTCTCACTGGAACTTTGCTAGGGCTTCAGTTTCGAAATGTGGTTGTCTGATGGCAGCGTTCTTCCTTACCGAACAGAAAGAAACATTCAAGTGGCGAGTAATGTACATACGGAGAATTCGTAATGAAAGCAAAGTGTGAATAGGTTAAGCTTATTAGGACCACGCCTAGAACTTCTGTCAGCTGACAAAAAGATTGTCGTATTGTTGTCCGATATCCCGAAAAGGGCAGTAATGATATTCCTGTTTCATTTCTTTCTTCAAGATACACGGCGTCAAATTCCAGAAGATTGTAATGATCAATGATCCTTTCTGTTTAATGTAAGTAAAGCGAATAAGCGTTTTTCGCTTAAAATTATGCGTATGAATGAAGGGGGCTGAGAGAGCACAAAACGCAGTGTGGAACGTAATTGCGTGTAAGTATTTCATGTTCAATTCTCCATCTCAGTTAAGGCGTTAACCATTTAGAGCCCGATGTTAACTATATATACCAGCTGATTTAATATTAAAATTCTTTGCATTTTCACCACAGACAGTGTTTATTTCTTTAGTATGATAATCAGAACAAACAGCTATAATAGCGATTGTGTCCCATACAGCAATGTCTGATTGGTGTGTGTAACAAAGGAAGTTAACAGAGGCCATCACATCGTTTTCGTAATTTGGTACCGAGAGTGAAGCGGTAATCACAACTGCGTCTAATAATAATAATAATAATAATAATAATAATAATAATAATAATAATAATAATAATAAGTTTAGGTTTTATAATAAATGG